>OHBP01000520.1_pt1 | contig 19326 bp, 10 predicted proteins | sample 1577471 | NCBI WGS metagenome assembly OHBP01 (sample SAMEA3879503, study PRJEB24766) | human gut metagenome | biome: human-associated habitat; feature: feces | place: USA | collected 1985/1987
TGTATCCTCAAACGATACTGACGCCGGATAATCTATGACTTTATCAACAACCGGTACACCACCATAGCGTTTCACAAGAGAATAATATACCATAGACCGTATGAAATAGGACTCTCCAAGAAAACTGTTAGCCTGGGCTTCCGTATAGTTTGATGCATATTTAGGTAAAACCTCCAATAATAAGTTAGCTGCCCTTATATAAGAATAAGCCTGATTCCAATACCCCACAGCCTCGTATTCATTACCGGCAGCATCTCTGCCAATAGCCTCGCCTGTACGACATGAAGGCTGAGCATAAATCGTCCACGCATAATTAAAGGGTGGATTACCTTCGTAAGCATAACGGAAATCTTCTAATGGAAGATTCATGTACATACCGGAAATATAACTAAGCGTTCCTGCCTCATTGGCAAAAAGATCCTCCTCGTTCACAACATTCACAGGAGACATGTCCAAGTCCGTGCATGAAAACATGACACTGGCACACATTATTGATACTATTGTTTTCAGTTTCATATTAATTTTATTTAGAATTTAAAGTTAAGACCAAGCGTAAATGTTTTACTAATCGGGTAAGAATAAGCCGTATCTGCACTATATTCAGGATCCAAATATTTCAAGCTCGTAAATGTCAGCAGGTTATATCCACTGAAATATACTCTTATACCTTGTACATTTATATTTTGCAACCATTTCTTAGGCAGACTATAACCGATTTCAAGATTCTTCAGACGAATGTATGAGGCATTCTGAAGATGGAAATCAGAACTCTGATCAGGAAGCGTTCCTGTATATGCGTAATGCCCCTTAACCCAATTTGTTGAAGGATCATACGGATTTGCAAGAGGATCTTCCGGATGCCAGCGATCCATATATTGAGCAACAGCGCCATCTCCCCAAAGAGGCTGATACAGAATACCTTGTGGAGAAACATACGTTTTACCTGCTCCTTGAAATAACATTGAAATATCGATTCCCTTCCATTGAGCAGAGAAAGTTAAACCAAAGTTAAGAAGCGGAACAGAACTTGAATTAACAAGAGGATGTTTATCCAGTTCAGAGAATACACCATCCCCATTCCAGTCAAGGTATTCGTAATCTCCCAATATAGAGCCCCTTGCTATAAAGATAGGATTATGCCAGATTTCATCCCAGCTTTCCAATCGTCCGGCTCCCTCTATACCCCAGGTTATATTATTATAACGATTGCTGGTATTATTTTTCCAGTTTTCATACGAGTTACCGGCACGGCTCGTTTCTACATGCGTATTTTTAGTTCTTGTATAAGCAATGTTTCCTTTAATTTGATAATAGAAATCGTTGACATGGTGTCTGTGAGTAAGTTCTATTTCAAAACCTTGGGTCAAGTCGCCATTAAGATTTTCCTGAGGAAGTGTTGCTCCAACAACACCCGGAAGAGAACCGGCACGTGTAGTCAAAAGTCCACTTCGTCTTCTATTAAAGTATTCTGCTGTTACGCCAAGAAGTCCATTCCAGGCCTCCGCATCTATTCCGACATTGAACGTTCTTGACTCATACCAAGTAATTGCTTTATTGGGAATACCGGTGCTTGTGGAAGTACTGATATATTGCCCATCAAAAACCGAACCACCATCTGATGGATATTTATATCCGGTAATATGTTGATAACGAGCTGCGCTATCATCTCCCAGTACTCCCCATGAAGTTCTTATCTTGAAATTATTAATAAAATTAAGTGGAGATTCTTTCCAGAATTTTTCTTCAGAGATTCGATAACCAGCTGATACAGAAGGAAAAAATCCCCAACGGGTCTCCTTTGGGAAAAGAGAGGAAGCTTCGTGGCGAAAAGCAAATTCAGCAATATACTTCCCGGCGTAATCATAATTCAAACGTCCTACCAAAGCTCTATTAGCATTGTCATAAAGAACGGACTGATCAGCATTTTGATTAAATTCCTGGTTGGTAGTAATGCCTGCAAAAACTTTATCCATGTCCAAAGCAACCTGTCGACTTCCATAGAAATTATCGCCAACTTTGTGTTGATTCTCTATAAGGATCAATGCTCCCACATTGTGCTTGCCAAAATTATTGTCATAGCTGAGGCGCGCCTGCCATAAATTATTCTGTTTAGAATAGAAATAACGGGAAATCTTATTAGGAGCTGCCGTTTGTGCACCTTTCACAATGGCATTCCCTGATGTATCATAAAGATTATATGCTTTACGATATTCATCATCATTATTAGCAATATAGTCATAACTATACATTCCGCTAACAGAAAGTCCCTTAACCCATGGAATATCCCATGTAAGAGATGCATTAGACTGAAACCATTTACTCTGATAAGTACAATGTCCGGTCAGATCGGTATCCATCAAAGCAGCAGGGTTGTAGCCTGCCGGATTAAAGCGACTTGCATACATACCTTTTTCCTCATCATACCATACCGGTTCAAGAGGTGATGACAGCCATCCTTCATAAATAATCGCACCTGAATTAGCTGGAGAAGATTCTCTCTCATCCATCATTCCTGAGATGTTAAGATCAAACTTCAAATTGTTAGTTACATTAGCAGAAATGTTACTTCTAAGATTGAATTTTTCATAGTTGATAGCATTGGAACGCAAGTAGCTCTCCTGATATTGATACCCGGCACTTGCAAAGTACGTCACTTTATCTCCCCCACCTGAAATATTTATACTATGCTGAGTTTGCGGAGCTGAGTTTCTGAAAAGTTCATTTTTCCAATTCGTTCCCCGCTTGATACCATTGCGATAATCAGCTATCTCCTCAAGAGAATATGTCCTGTTGGCACTTTCATCCACATTGTGGATCACCTTCTCATTGACAAGGGTCATAATATCAGCTGCTTCTACAAGATCAGGAAAGTTCGTCGGCACCTGCCATGTCATATTTCCGGAATAAGACACATTCGCATGTCCTTTAGTTCCTTTCTTTGTCGTTATAAGGATCACCCCATTAGCGGCTCGCACTCCATAAACAGCAGCAGAAGCATCCTTCAGTACTGAAATACTCTCAATATCTTCTGCATCTATTTTAGCCATATTATCTCTCGGCACGCCATCAATAATAACAAGAGGAGTTCCAAAACCACGAATATCCATCTTATTGGTGAATTGCCCGGGTTCAGAAGTATTTTGTACAATACGTAAACCAGGAATCTTACCGGTAAGCATATTCTGAAGATTCTCATTTTTCGTAGTTACTATTTCCTTATTCTGTATAGCAGATACCGCTCCGGTCATAGTCACTTTTTTCTGTACGCCATAACCCACAACAACCACCTCTTCAAGCTCTACATTATCTTCTTGCAGCACAATTTTATACTTTTGAGGTTGGGCAAGTACAGTGAATTGATACTCCCGATAACCAATACTGGAAACCTTCAGTACTTTCCCCACAGCCGCTTGCATTGTAAAGTCTCCATCCACATTAGAAATACAACCATTTGATGTATTGGCAGGATCAATAACGACAGCACCGATTACAGGTATTCCGGCAGCATCAACAATAGTACCGGAAACCGTCATTGTAGTCCCATTTTGTGCATGAATCTCTATCGCTGATGCGATAAAAGCCACGCAAATAAAAACCTTTAAAAGGTTAAACAAATGTTTTTTAAGTTTCATAAATACGTTATTATAAGGTTAAACATCATTTTTAGTTAATAATAAATATCTAAACTCATTAAAATTCTTTCCATCCCGATAAATATTCATAAGAGTATCTACCGTTCTACACGAAATGTAGCAGACGATCTAATATCATCAGAAGCAGTACCTACAAGAATCTGAAATTTACCCGGCTCCACAACCCATTCATGGCGTTCAGGAGTATAGAAACTCAGTGCTTCTTTTCCAATTGTAAAATTCACTTTTACAGTTTCTCCCGGAGCAAGATTCACCTTCTTGAATCCCTTAAGTTCTTTAAGCGGACGAGGTAATGATGACTCCATATCCATAATATACAATTGCACAACTTCTGCCCCCTCTCTATTTCCCGAGTTAGTTATCGGGATTGTGACAGTTATATTGTCAGTACTTTTTATAGTTTTTTTATCAAGTGCAATTTTGCCATAATCAAATGAAGTATAGCTGAGTCCATGCCCGAAAGCGAACAAGGGTTTAATTTTCTCTTTCTCAAACCACCTGTATCCCACGAATATACCTTCTTTATATTCCACAGTCTCACCATCACCCGGATATGCATTAAATGCATGAGCTGCATTATCTTCTATTTTCACGGGAAATGAGAAAGGCAATTTTCCGGACGGATTGACTTCACCGAACAAAACATCCGCTATTGCATTACCGGCTTCTGTACCTCCATACCACGCCTGAACTATAGCCGGGACTTTCTTATGCCAAGGCATAGCATAAGCATTTCCACAAACCATCACTGCCACTAAAGACGGATTTACTACACTCAGGTCGGCTATCAACGCATCCTGTTCATATGGAAGGTTATAAGATTCTCTGTCCACTCCCTCACAATCCATATGCAGATTCTTGTTCATTCCACCTATATACAAAACAATATCTGCTCCTTTGGCCGCCTTCACCGCCTCTGTATGCAAACTATCGTTTACTGATTTTGAAGCAGTTGACGAATACCCCGGTTGATAGTCTACCTCGATCCTATCAGCAACATATTTGCGAATACCTTCAAGAGGTACGACCTCATATTTTGATTTCGCTTCTGAAGATCCGCCATCCCGGCTCATCATTTTCACAGCATTCTCACCGACCACAAGTATCCTATTTAAAGATCCAATATTTACCGGTAGAATTTTATTGTTGTTTTTCAAAAGAACAATCCCTTCCTCAGCAATTTTGCGTGCAGCCATTGCATGTTCCTCCGAAGCAAGGGTTCCCCATGGACGTCCTTCCGACATATTAGTCCGATACATCATCCGTAAAACTCGTCTGACTTTTTCATTCAAGACCTTTTCACTTGTCTCATTTTGTTTCAGCAATTTTAAGTAGGGCTTGCCGAGGCGGTAATTCTGAAATGCCTCCAGCGAACCAAGATCCGTTCCGAACTCCATATCTAATCCATTATCTATAGCCTCCTGAGTATCATGAGTACCACCAAAATCTGAAACAACTACTCCATCGAATCCCCATTCCCCACGTAATACATCGTTTAGAAGATAAGAATTATGGCAGCAATATTGACCATTAAATTTGTTGTAAGCTCCCATAACGGCCCACACACCAGCTTCCTGTACGGCAGCTTTAAAAGCCGGAAAGTAGATTTCGTGCAATGTACGTTCATCCACAATAGTATTTATCGTCGTACGCTTGGTTTCCTGATTATTAACTGCAAAATGTTTTACACAAGCTGATACATGGTTTTCCTGTACACCTTTAATATATGAAACAGCCATCTTTGATGTGAGATACGGATCCTCACCCATATATTCAAAGTTGCGACCATTCATTGGGGTTCTGAAGATATTCACAGCAGGCCCGAGAAGCATATTTTTATCTCTATACAGAGCCTCTTCACCAAGACTTTTTCCGAAAAGATGTCCCATCTCTGGATTCCATGTTGCAGCAAGACATACGAGAGCGGGGAACGCCGTACATGAATCACTGGACATCCCGGCATGAATCCATGTTTGCCATACCATTTCGGGCCGTAATCCCGACGGACCATCCGACAAATTATTTTCCGGAATGCCTAATCTTGGGACACCTGCCGAACCGTAGCTCCTGTCAGCATGAAGCAATCCGACTTTTTCTTCCAGAGTCATACGAGACAAAGCATCATCAATGCGTTCTTCTATCGGCTTTGAAGCATCTCTATATATAGGTATCTCTTGAGCCCGAAGACTAACAGGAAGAGTTGCTATCGCAACAAGCATACTAATTTTTCTTATTGAAAATTTCATCTGTTTTGGGTTAATATTCATAATTCACACTTTATTTTAGATATTCATATATTTTCCTGCAGTTATAATATATTTGATATTTAATTCCTACCAGACATACCCACTTTGACCTGGGATACATAAATTCACTTTCATTCAGCAAAACCAGAGTTTCTATATATATGTTCATACATATATATGCAGCAAAGATAAATAATAAATTTAAAAAGCAAAAACAAAACAAAGATTTTATATCTAAAAAATAAAGAAAGCTCAAAAGAAAATGATAACAGAATCAAAATACATCTGTTATCAGAAAATAACGAAGAAGGCACAAACAGGAATTAACCAACTAATTATCAACAATATAAACACAATAATTTGATAACAAAAGACAGACATAATATACCTACAAAGAAATAAATCCAAAAAGTTATCTTATATAAAGTAGCAATTACGCGCCCTACACCAATGTTCATACATTAATATACAAAGCAAAATCATTTAATTGATAACCTAAACTTAAAAAACAATGAATAACAAGCAAAAAATAAGCGTCTCTATCGAAGAGACGCTTATAAAAATTAAAATGGTGAGACTTATATAAACAACATAAGGTATGCTAATCAAACTTTTGCCGGTATTTTTATACCAAAAGCACAATACGTCAGATACAGTACGCAAACCAAAGTAACTGTCACTCCACCTATTATTCCCACAGTACCAATAGCGAAACCAATAACCGGAGTCACAACCCCTCCACCGGCAACGGCAGTAATCATTAAACCGGAAATCTGATTTGCTTTCTCTGGACGAACCTGCAATGCCATCGAATAAATAATAGCAAATACGGACGAAGCAAAAAAGCCAACCGCACCTATACATATCAGATTTACAACATCATTATCTATCCCCATCAATATCAATAATGAAACAATACAAGCTACAATATTAACTCGGAAATATCTCATCTCGGCAATATGAGCTAACAAAAAAGCTCCCAGCAATGCACCAACCGTACGACTAAGAAAATAAACCTGAGGAGCAAACTTCACCTGCTCATCAGCCCACCCAAAACGAATAGACATCAATTTGGAGCTAATAAAATTTATTGCCACATCTACTCCCACAATGAAGAATATACCTAAAAACAGCAAGAGGATCGTTCGGTCCTTCAACAATGCAAATGTATCCTCTATAGAAAGTCCCTTATCTGATACAATATTTTTCTCCCGTTCAATAGGAGTTGCCATAAGCCAAACAGCCGACAGCAATGTTATAAAACCAAGTATTGGGAAACAATAATACCATTTATCCGCTCCGAAGTAATTCACCGCCAAGAGCACAATCTCCGGTCCAACCAAAGAAGAAACCGCCTTTATAACTTGTCCAGCCGTTAAACTACTCGTCAAAAAGGCCTTGTTAGTAACCACGTTATTAAGCAATGGATTCAGTGAAACCTGCAAAATAGCATTTCCTATGCCCAGTAAAGCATAAGCTGTCATACAAGTAATACTGTCATAAGCCAACAATGGTAGAATCATACCTATAATTGTAATACCCATACTGATGAGCACGGTATTCTTACGTCCCCATTTATTCATCTGATTCCCAATAGGAATACTTAAAAAAAGGAACCAAATAAAGACCATTGAAGGCACAAAACCAGTCATTACGGGCGACCAATTAAAGCTGCGCTGTACATAGTCAGAAGAAATACCAACAATATCACAAAAACCCATCACAAAGAAACCAAAAAGCACCGGGAGAGTTGTCAATATAGAGTTTTGTTTTTTCATATTCACAGTTATTTATATAAAACACATTATTTTTTAGCCTACATTCATTAATGAGTCAGTCTTTTATTAGGAAAACTATCTAATTTCAATGTTAACCTCCCTCCTTTCACAACCTCCTCAAACGGCAACAATACAGTTTCCTGCTGTTTACCATTCAAAGAGACATCTTGCAAATAACAGTCATCAACAGAATGTCTTTTTACTTCAATCACAAACTCTTTTCCTGAATAGTATTCCCTGTTCAGGTTAATAGTCACCTTATCAAACAAAGGGGCACCTATCTGAAATTTCGGATTAATCTCTGTCAGTCCTTTCACATCAAACAACCCCAATGCAGAAATCACATACCAGGCACCTAACTGCCCCTGGTCCTCATCCTGGCCATAACCATAGCCATGAATTCCTTCTAAACCATAAAATTCATCCAAGATAGCCCGTACCCACTTTTGAGACAAATAGGGCTTACCTGAAAAATTAAACAACCAGGAAATATGCAGATTGGGCTGATTTCCATGATTATAAACCGTTTTCAGTCCGGCAAATGCATCAACTTCCGTTCCACCACCAAAAATACTCTTCTGCGAAAGCATGAAAATACTGTCGAGACGAGTATTGAAAATCTCCGGCCCTACCAAATCTATTAATTCATCTATATGATGAGGAACATAAAATGTGTATTGTATAGCATTACCTTCCTGAAATCCCTTCCATGGTGAAAGCGGATTAAAATCCTCTAGAAAGCGCCCCTGGCTATCTTTAGGGCGAATCAGGCGAGTTTCCTTGTCATAAAGTTTTTTCCAGCCATTAGAAAGTTGGGAAAGCCTTTCGTAATCTGCCTCTCTCCCCAGCTGTTTGGCAAACTGCGCAATCGCAAAACAACTAAAACTATACTCCATAGTATGCGAAGCACCAAAACCTGAGCCTCCCTCACGAGTCACCATATCAAACTGCTTCTCATAAGGAGAATAACCGAGCTCCACAAACGGACGCACATCCATTTTTCCGGCACCTTCAGGCCTTCCCCGCCATTCCACCTCATTCTTCAATGCAGCCTCATAGCCCAATTGTATATCAAAATCACGAATACCACAGTTATAAGCTGCCGCAATAGCCAGACCTGTAAAATTTGTCCCTACTCCCGACACATACTTGCTACACGCGATTCCATCTCCCAGCCAACCGGCATCCCGGTAAACCAGCAGCTGACTCTTTATCCAGTCAGAATAATATTCAGGATAAGCCAATGCCCATAACTGTGTCAGGTTCCAGAACCCACCCCAAATAGCATCTGTATTATAATGCTGATGCACCGGGTTTCCTTTTTCATCCAGCGTGATACGTCCTACAGAACCGTCATTCCTTGGATAATACCCATTGACATCACTTGCCAATCCACGCCCCAGAAGCGCATGAAACAGTCCGGTATAAAACTTCACTTTATCTTCCTCCTTACCTCCTTCCACGTAGATTCTACTCAATGACTCATTCCACGCTTTCGTTGCATTCTTCCTCGCCTGATCAAAAGTAACGTCCTTAGCTTCCACCTCCCTGTTAAAACGAGCGTTTTCTATGGACGTATATGAAAGACCTACTTTTACTTCTACCGACTCCTGCTCTTCCGGGCCCTTTTGCCTGATATTTACCAGACACAACCTTATCCTTCACGAACGTTCCCACCTCTATCGGTTGTTTATTTAAAACCGCCGAAAAATACATACGAACATCCGCACCTTTCTGATAAATATCCACATATACAGGAGAAGTCACAACATAACCTTCTACCCTACCATCATCAAAGTATTGCACTTCGGCATCTTTTACTTCACCGCTTTCTCCTTGTTTGTTACCAATATCAAATATGAGATTCGCCTGTTCCGACTTTGGATAAGTATAACGATGGAATCCCACCCGCTGCGTAGCAGTCAATTCGGCCTTTACTCCATAATCTTTCAGAATAACAGAATAATATCCAGGAACCGCAATCTCATCTTTCTTATCAAAACGCGAACGATAACCACTATCCGGATCATCCAGTTCACCCGGAACAGTCTGCAACCCACCTACAGTCGGCGCAAAAACAATACCGCCTACCTGAAACTCATGAAAGTTAGCAAAACCTTCGATGGAGGTATGACGAAAGTCATACCCCACCGCTTGCCAACCACCGGAATTTCCCAAATGCGCATCAGTAGAAGGAGCCAACTTCGCCATACCGAATGGGACTGCCGCCGGCGTATAAAAGAACCAGCGACAATGCGCAGTTCCAATATTCGGATCTACATAGTCCACCAAAGTTTTAGTGCCCCTGGTATCCGTAGAGCATCCCAAAGCCACACTAATCCATATGACTAATAAACCGAGTTTTTTCATGATATAAATTCATTAACGCGTTAAATCCTCATCTATTTACACCAACCGGACACGAATAAATACCCCATGATTCATTTGGCTTATCTCCCATCTCCAAAATCAATTCTCCACCTTTCAACAATTCCGAAGCTGGGAAGAAGAAACAATCCAGCTTCTTACCATTCAACGTAGCGCTTTGAACATATTTATTCTTTCGGGATACATTCTTTGCCTCAATCGTAAATGTCTCACCACGACCATAGCGCTTACCCAAATCAATAACTACTTTTTCATAAAGCGGACTGGCTATTTCATAGATCGGATCAATGCGGCAACCACCGTCTGTCTGAAATAATCCTAAAGCGGCCATAACAAACCAAGCACTCATTTGCCCCTGATCTTCATCACCCAAATAAGCATTGGCTACACCATAACCATAATACTTATCAATGATAGAACGAGACCATTTCTGTGTCAGCCAAGGCTTTTTAGCCCAATTAAACAAGAAAGCAAAATGCATAGACTGCTGATTGCCCTGAACTACTGGATAATCCCAGTACTGATCATTCGGAGCATTATATCTCCAAGGTTCGCTCACAACGAAGCCCCAATTCAAGCGGTCAACAAATGCCTTCTCACCCATTATATTAATCAAAGCCGGCACATCCTGAGGTACAAAGTAGCTAAGCTGCCAGGAGTTACCTTCTACATAGTGATGATTGCGCCCGGTTTGGAAAGCATCAAAGTCCGCTACAAAGTTACCGGCTGAATCACGCATATGCGCATAGCCGTTTTCCGGATTTACAGCATTCTTCCACCAATATCCACGATCATTAAACGTACCATACTCCGTATATTTACCCAATGCCTTAGCCATCTGTCCCACAGTCCAATCATCATAAGAGTACTCTAATGTATTGGAAAAACGCCCCAATTCAATAGGAACATATTTATACTTCAAATAAGGAAGTAAATCACGATTGCCTGCAAATCCACCTGCTACATGTGTAGCCGGAGTTGTCTGCATCTTTTTCATGGCTTCAAAAGCCTTTTCCGCATCATAATCGCGAATCCCCATCTGATAGGCAGATACCATCAAAGGGATTTCATGTTCAGCTACCATCACCGGAATATATTCCATCCCCGCAGGTCCCTTTGCCAACCATCCATTTGCATCATACAACGCCAACTGAGAATTTACCCATTTGGAGCTCCATTCCGGTGTTACCAAGTTCCAGAATTGATTCAGATTCCAAAAAGTATTCCAGAAAGCGTCACAACCCAGAGCCACATGATCCGGATTCGTAAATTTACGTACTTTCTCATCAGGTGACATCCATTCTCCATTCACGTCACTCCACAGATTACGGCAGAGAGCACGGTATACATTTGTATAGAAGCGTACTTTTTCCATACGGTCATTCGTTCTGATATCCAATCGATTGAGTATACCATTCCATACGTTTTTCTGATTCTGAACAACAGCTTCGAAATCCCAACCGAACTTATCTGAAATCTCCTTTTGCAGATTTTCCGAAGCATTTGCTACACTTACCAACGAAATGCCTGTACGCACCTGAATCACCGACTGCTTCTGCGTATCAAATTCTACATAAAGCCCTGCATCTTTCAGATCTTTACCGGAAATATGCGCTTCATTCAATATCTGGTCATCCTTCCAGCCACCTACCTTTTTAATCGGTGCATCAAATTCAATAACGAAATTTACGACATACTCCTGATCAGCATCATCACTCCATACATGTGGACGAGGGGATATCTGATGAGAACGTCCCTCAATTCTGTAATCACTCACTTTCCTGACATCCACATCCAACAGATTATAGTCATATTCAGCCTGAATATGCAAATCGATCATCACACGTCCATCCTTATCCTTAGGAAATGTATATTTCTGAAAACTTGCTCTTTCAGTAGCCGTCACCTCCGCTAAAATCTCCGTATCAGTCAGGAAAACTTTATAATATCCCAATGGAGCTTCTTCAGTCTTCTTGTCAATACGCGAACGGTATCCTTCATCCGGACGGAACTGATCTCCTACCTTCGTAAACAGTTTACCATTGGTTGGCATCATACCCAATCCCCCCATTGTCCATTCATGAATATGACTAAAGCATCCTAATGTCTCAAATGTAGGCTGATAACCGGCCTGCCAACCTTTATTCTGATTATCCGGACTCAATTTTACCATACTGAAAGGCATCCAAGGCCCCGGTGCAATCATCCAGCGAGAATGTGCCGTACCTATCTTTGTATCTACATAATCAGCAAAAGACTGCAACTTCTGCGGAGAGCGTAAAATCGTACCTCTTTCCAATAGCTGTTCATTGACAAAGACCTGATATTCACTCTTTTTCTTTTTATTCACAGCAGGCATCGGAACTTCAAACACATAACGAGCCGTATCCATCTTTGCAGTAAAAATCCTTGTTCCATCCAGTTTCACACTCAGTTCCGGGTTTCCGGATAAATGTTCCACATCAACCAGCAAAGGTTGTACATTTACTCCGTCCAATTCTATTTCGTACCCGGCGGGAGAAACATCACGCAGAAAAGCATATTCATTATTCTGTTCCAAAACAAGTCCATCCGAACCTTCCAAACGAATTTGATCGAATACAATCCACCCACCTTCAAGTACAGAAACAGTCACAATGTTTCCTCCTTTTTTTAAGTCGGCAGCCGAAATGGGAAATTCCAAGACTTGCTCTCTGGCATTTTGCAGGTTACCTTCCAGTACTTCCATAGCGTGCCCCTTAATCTCAAATTTCTTTTCAACTGAATTTACCACTACCTTAACAATCGAACGGTTCGGGTTAGCATCTACCAAATCCACCACCAACTTCCATTCCCCACGTTTCGGCAGTTTTTCAACTCCAAATAAGATATTAGCATCATGGGTTCTCCAACCGGAAGTACCCCACGTACCACCCCAAGTATCATCAGGCCCGGGTAATACATATGGAAAATCAGTCTTGTCAACAGAAGTCCCTATCAAAAAATAACGGTCTTCATAGCCAAAGTCATGAGCCAGAAAACTCTTATACTCAGAAGGGCCTAAAGCCAGTTCCGCTCCGGAATTATCCGCAGCGCCTATCTGCCATACCACTTTTGCAGCCATCGTATATAGCGCACAGCAGGCAACGATAAAAAAGGATATCAGTTTTTTCTTATTCATAATGAGTATTGAATTTTTAAATCTAAGCATCTAATTCTATATTCTTTCCAAGCCTTATCACAAAAAGACTTATTTTGTTATCTCTGAAACAATCTTATTTACTTCTAAAAATCAAACTAACCCTTATATTTCCTGTCTATCTGTTGCAATGCAAAAGCATAGGCTCCTAAAGCAATCGCTTTACTTGCTCCCAAAGTTGAAATCGCTACTCCGATACGCTTTGTATGGTTATAAAGAATTTCTCTTTTGGTAAAAGGCACCTGAACCCAAGTACTTGTATTCTCTAAGAATCTCTTATGGTCGTCCGCCTCCATCAGATTGCAAACCTCCATCTGCAAACAATCGAAGTCTCTTCCAAAAAAAGTAGAAATGGAACGACGCATTTCACGCATCATACCCGGTAGGATATATTTCGCTGCGCCGGACACTCCTCCGCCTATCACAACCATACCATCTACAATATGAAGTGCACTGACAATGGCAGCACCGGCCATCTCCCCCAATTCGTCAAAACTCTTCAAAGCCGCCTCCCGATTACCTGTACGAGTACCTTCAGCTATATCATAAATGTCTTTGGGCATTAGATTTTCTATAGTTTCTCCACTCAGTTCCCCATACACACGCCGTACTGCACGAATGCTAACACTTTCTTCCGCAATCAGATCCGTATATTTCTTGTTACGCATAATCCATACATCGCCACCGCAACCATTATCACCGGTCAACAAACAGTTGTCAATCACTACGCCTGCACCAAAGCCCGTTCCCAACGTAATTCCCAGCAAATTTCTATAACGCTTCGGATTACCGGCAGCTTCAAGTTCTTCATTGACAGAGGGTAAAATTCCTGCCAGTGCTTCACCATAGGCAAACAGGTTACCATCATTATTAATAAATACAGGAATTCCAAATCTCTCTTTCAGAAAAGGTCCCAAAGCCACTCCACCACGGAAAGCCGGAAAATTAGGTAAATCGCCTATTATACCATTCTTATAGTCTGCCGGACCGGGAAAGGCAAAACTAATAGCTACCGGTTCATCTTCCAACTGCTCTTTCACCTGAGAAAATCCCCGATGCAGAACGGTCAGGCATTCCTCCAAATTATCCGACACTGCCGGATAACAAATAGGCGTTACAATGTCCTGATTTCCACAAATAGCTGAAAAAACAAAGTTTGTACCTCCTGCATCCAAGGTCATCACCGTACGTTGGTCATGTTTATACATATTATATCAGATTTTATTAATACTACTCTCCGGTCAATATCTCACATAAGCTTTGATTGTCCCACATTCTTGCCCCACAGACTTACCATAAGGAGCAATCGTATATTCACCTACACTTGCCGGGATAATAAAAGTTTCTGCATAATGCACTACAAAGGGCTTGAAAGCATTTATCGGACTTTCTACAACAGCCTCTTCACCTTCCACCAAATTCAGCACGTTCACACTGTTATTGGTATGATGCGTAACAGGCTTGGAGAACCAGTGACGATGCGTCTCGATAAACTCATTCGGGTGCAGTCCCGTGCATTCTTCTCTCCAGCCATCACCCTCCGCCACTTGCGTAAAGCGATTAGCCAAATGCTTATTCACATATTCCGTATCACGGTTCCAGTTGATAACACATTTACCACGTTCCACATTGATCGGACGCGGCTTTCCATCCAGTCCCAAACGCTGCCAATCCCAAAGTTTAAAAGTGAACAAGTTCGGAGTTGAACTAATTTCCAGTACCAGCGCTTCAGAACCCGAACAGTGTACTGTTCCGCCGGGAATCAGATAATGGTCGTGTTTTTTAGCCGGCAACCTGTTCACATACCTCTCCGTATCGAACACAACTTCTCCCTTCTGCGCTTCGCGTAGATCATGAATCATTTCATTTTTATCTATACCAGTCTTCAAACCCAGATAAACCGAAGCACCTTCTTTGGCATCCAACAAATAGTAACTTTCATCCTGAGTATAGTACATGCCAAAGTTCTCACGAATAAACTGTGTAGTAGGATGCACCTGCACGCTCAAGTTTCCTCCGCCCACCGTATCCAGAAAATCGAAACGAATTGGGAAATCCTTACCAAAGCGTGCCTCTACCGGTTCACCCAGCAATTCTCTCGATTTTAACAACACCAAATCCACCGACGGCAATTCAAAGCGTACACCGTTCACTTCAAAATAAAGACTGTTTTCCTCGGGAACACAATCGAAACACCAACCATAATTCTCCTTTTCAGGATTCAGCCCGCACACCTCTTTCATCCATTGTCCACCCCAAGGAGCCGGATCAAAGAAAGGAACCACACGGAAAGGAGTCTTAACCGTTTCTTCTATACCCTTGAAAAAAGTTTCCTTATCAATCAACCTCGGTTCATTGGCAATATGAGTATCCAGCCAGAAGTCTACCCTGCCGAACAAACTTTCTTTATACCTATCAAGTATTCTCCAATCGTTGAAATAGCCTCTCTTATATTGCAAAGATACAGCATCTTCACGATTATCCACTCCTAAAGCCTTCACTTCATGTACTCGAAAACGCTGTTGTATCTCCCAGCGAGCCATATCCACATAAACCACCGTAGCCTCAGCCGGAGCCACCATAGCAGCACCTGACCCTACAATAATTACTCTTCCGGTTGCATCCGCCACTTGCTTTCTAGCCTGTTCCAGCTTTTCCGCATCAAAATAATCATTCAAAGTCAGGTTCGTTACATAGCCAAAAAGAACATCATCCGTCATGAAACGCTCTGTCATCGCTTTAATCTCGTCCTGTGGCTTCATCAAATTGCGCGTATTAATAAATAAGGTAGGAGACAACAACTCCAACTCACCCGCAACTTCTTCCTCACGCACACCCGCATAGAAATCAACAGCCACAACTTTCTTAACCTTGAAACACTCCACCAGCAATGTATGAACAGCATCCCATCCCTGAAGAATTGTTCCCGTAATCTTAGTAGAAGGAAATCTGTCGTAATTCACTTTTCTCATAATTATATATACTTTATTTTATCTATATGTATGAACATATATGTATTTTGTGCAAATATATACTCTTTAAAAATAAAATAAAAGAATCTGCGGGTATTTTTTTAAGAAAAAAAAGAATTATCTTTGTAGCATCAAAAAAATAAAGAAAACAATTATGCCCATAAAGTTAGACCCCAATTCGGAGAAACCTCTTCATATTCAAGCAGAAGAAGTACTTAGAAAGCTCATTGAATCAGAGGAGTACAAGAACGGAAAGCTACTTCCAAATGAAGTTCTATTGTCTGAACAATTGAATATATCCAGGAACACTCTCCGTCAAGCTATCAACAAGCTCGTATTTGAAGGACTGCTGGTCAGAAAAAAAGGTCATGGTACAAAAGTTGTGCGCAAAGGTATCATTGGCGGAGTGAAAAATTGGCTAAGTTTCTCACAAGAAATGAAAATGCTGGGTATTGAAATTAAGAATTTCGAACTCCACGTCAGTTTCAAGAAACCATCTGAAGAAATATGCACCTTCTTCAATATAGACCCGGAAAAAGGAACCAAATGTATGGTACTGGAAAGGGTACGGGGTAATAAAGAATATCCGTTTGTTTCATTTATCTCCTATTTCAATCCGAATATACCATTAACCGGTGATGAGGATTTCACCCAACCTCTTTACGGAGTACTCGAAAATAAATATAACATTATTGTGAAAACCAGTAAAGAGGAAGTATCCGCACGTCTGGCAGGAGAATTCATTGCGGAAAAACTGGATATAAAGTCAAGTGATCCTATCTTAATAAGGAAAAGATTCGTTTACGATATCAACCAAGTGCCTATTGAATACAATATCGGATACTATCGGGCAGACAGCTTTACCTACACGATAGAAGCTGAAAGATAAGCAAGCAAATTCGGGTCTGGAATATACCCGAGATGTAGTTGCTCCGTACCTTCTCCGGTACTTCTTCGTTCAGAAGTACTTTTCAGTGAAGAATGTACGGAGCAACTACATCTCAGATACAATCCAGGTAAGAAGCGAACACATTCTAAATCATATTTTCAAACTGATACCTTATATCATATTTTGCAAGACAAAAAATCCATTTTCCTCATTATTGCTAACAGACACTTCGATCAAAGCTACGCTTCCAGAATATTACAACCACTGTTTTGAAGATTTACATCATCTATCCAGAGCAAACAGATGGTTCATTTATCCTAAACCGACCATCTATTCAGACCAATCGCACGGTCTTTCTTCCCTAAAAAAGTAAGTCTCATTTGCCAAGGCTACACCCTTTACTCCAAAAGGTGACACCATAATAACTAAAGGGTGACGCCATCACTCACAAAGGGCGTCACCCTTCTAAAAAACACATGATATTTATTCTATTTCGAAGAGAAACGACCACTAAGGGAAAATAACATTTATAAAGAATATCCAGTAAACAGGTTTCAGAAAACCTCCCATATAAGGATTTGATCATCTTAAAATCTCATTTTTCCATCAATTACTATCATTTCACATCTCCCCATCAAATATTCTCTGCATCTTTTCGTCCACCACAGTAATTGGTACGAAAAGAAAAGATTCTAAGACGTTAGGATTTACATTTTGTCATTCTGCTAATCATTCCAAATATTGTACAGATCAAATCCGTTATGTTTTTACTGACTTCATACCAGACAAATCTGCCTCTTTTTTCATAAATTTGCCCCCATTATGGAACAGCAACAATCATCTTTCAAAGAAAAGGAACGTACAGATCTACGCGAACCGCAGCACTTCAAGGTGATCATCTATAACGATGACTTCACCACGATGGAGTTTGTCGTCAAGATACTTACTACCATATTCTTTAAATCGGCAGCAGAAGCAGAAACGCTGATGCTACAGGTACACAAGAGTCAATCAGCAGTGGTAGGCATCTATACATACGACATTGCACAATCGAAAGTACAGAAAGCCACCCGTATGGCACGCGAAGAGAATTTTCCACTCCGGCTCACCGTTGTGCCGGAAGAAGAATAAGAATTAGGAGAAGATTATGGATATACAAAATACAGTGCATGTGAACAGCGCATTCACCTATGCACAAAAAAAGGCAATATCTTATCGCCATGAATTTATCACACCTGAGCATTTGCTGAGTGCATTTCTGGAACAGAGTCCCTTTGCCAATGCTTTAAATATGTGTTTCTGTGATGCCCAAGAACTTGCTTTCTCTTTAGAGAATTATTTCACGGAAGAACTGGAAAGTGTTCCCGCAGACATGGATTATGAACTGGAAGTTTCAACCCAGCTCAACGAACTGATACAACATGCCTATCTGATGATAGACTATTCAAGTGCTGAAGCATTGAACGTCCCTCATCTAGTGCAAAGCATGCTCCAGCTCAAGGACTCCTGGGCATGCCATATCCTGAAAGAAGCTCTTGAAGAAGATCTACCCGAATTTATCAGCCAACTCATCTCCCGATATGAAGAAGTGGAGGAAGAAGACAATCTGCAAACCTCTCCACAGGAAAAAAGTGAGCCCTGGCGAAGCTTTGTAACTTGTCTGAATGACTGTCTGCAAGACCACAATCCACTCATCGGACGGGAAGCTGAACTGGAACGAACTATTCAGGTGCTCTGTCGCAAAGAGAAAAACAATCCGTTGCATGTAGGTGAACCGGGCGTTGGCAAAACCTCCCTCGCTTACGGACTCGCTGCCCGCATCGAAGCACGTGAGGTCCCCGAACGACTCCTCGACTGCCGTATCTACGAACTGGATTTAGGTACTCTACTGGCAGGTACGCAATACCGGGGTGACTTTGAAAAACGCCTGAAAACCATTATGGAAGGTGTCCGTAATGAAGGACGTGCCATCATCTATATCGACGAGATACACAATCTGATAGGTGCCGGACGTACAGGAGACGGTTCCATGGATGCATCCAACATGCTGAAACCTTATCTGGAAAGCGGAGACATCCGTTTCATCGGCTCTACCACTTACGAGGAATACAACCGTTACTTTGCCCGCAGCAAGGGATTGGTGCGTCGCTTCCAACAAATAGATATACTTGAACCAAGCATTGAGGAAACCATCCATATTGTAGAAGGGCTGAAAGAAAAAT
>OHBP01000524.1_pt1 | contig 19139 bp, 12 predicted proteins | sample 1577471 | NCBI WGS metagenome assembly OHBP01 (sample SAMEA3879503, study PRJEB24766) | human gut metagenome | biome: human-associated habitat; feature: feces | place: USA | collected 1985/1987
AATATTTATAAATCAACCTCTAATCAAAGGTTTTACACTATTTATTTTTTATTAAGAATTAAAATATACTTACCAGCCAAAAACCATTTTAAAATATGTCTATCTGCCTGAACTTTTTAATCAATATAACGAAATTAATATTAAAACGTGACATTTTTGATATTAAATTTATTATCCAATTTCCAAAAGTTCACTGCACATAAAAAGTCCACAGCCAGAAATCAAATTTCCAACTGTGGACGTTTTTATTATGCTCAAATTAATGTATTTTCTTTTCCTGATACTCAAGTGCCGCACCAATGAATCCTCTGAATAATGGATGTGGTCTGTTAGGTCTTGACTTTAATTCTGGGTGAGCCTGTGTTGCTATAAACCAAGGATGATCCTTTATCTCGACCATCTCAACGATTCTTCCGTCTGGTGAGATACCTGAAAGCTGCATACCATTTTCAACAAGAACTTTTCTGTAGTCATTATTTACTTCATATCTGTGTCTGTGTCTTTCATGGATAGTTTCCTCTCCATATAACTGATATGCCTTAGAATCCTTGGCAAGCACGCAAGGGTATGAACCAAGTCTTAAAGTTCCACCGATATCGTCAATACCTTCCTGATCTGGCATAAGATGGATAACGGGGTGTGTTGTATCTGGCTTTAACTCTACACTGTGTGCATCATCATATCCGATGACATCTCTTGCGAACTCAACAATAGATAGCTGCATACCAAGGCAAAGACCAAGGAATGGAATATTATTCTCTCTTGCATATCTTATAGCCTGTATCTTGCCTTCTATACCACGGTCACCGAAGCCTCCTGGCACAAGAATACCTGATACATCTGAAAGAATCTGGGCCGCATTATCTGCTGTAACTGTCTCTGAATCCACCCACTTGATAGTTACATCACATGAGTTAGCTACGCCGCCATGCTTAAGTGCTTCAACAACTGAAATATATGCATCATGAAGCTGGATATACTTGCCAACAAGTGCAACTGTAACCTTCTTTGTTGGATTCTTCCATGCCTTACACATAGCTCTCCATTCATCAAGATCTGGTTCTGGGCACTCAAGCTCAAGGCACTCACATGCTACCTGTGCAAGATGCTCTTCTTCCATAGCAAGTGGTGCATCATAGAGGATCTCAACATCAAGATTCTGTAATACATGTGACTTAGGCACATTACAGAATAATGCAATCTTATCCTTGATACCTGGTTCAAGTGGATGCTCTGTACGGCACACAAGGATATCTGGCTGTATTCCCATTCCCTGCAGCTCCTTAACGCTTGCCTGTGTTGGCTTAGTCTTCATTTCACCTGATGCCTTAAGATATGGGATAAGTGTTACATGGATAAGTATAGCATTCTCACGGCCTACCTCACGCTGGAACTGTCTTATAGCCTCAAGGAATGGCTGTGACTCGATATCACCTACAGTTCCACCTACCTCGATAATAGCAATCTTAGTTTCATCTGTTGAGTAATCTCTGTAAAAGCGGCTCTTTATCTCGTTAGTGATATGTGGGATAACCTGTACTGTTCCCCCACCAAAGTCTCCTCTACGTTCCTTCTGGAGCACTGACCAGTATACCTTACCTGTTGTAACGTTAGAATTCTTGTTAAGGCTCTCATCTATGAATCTTTCATAATGTCCAAGGTCAAGATCTGTTTCTGCACCATCATCTGTTACGAATACTTCGCCGTGCTGGATTGGGTTCATTGTTCCCGGGTCAATGTTAATATATGGGTCGAACTTCTGCATAGTCACCTTAAATCCACGTGCTTTTAATAATCTTCCTAATGATGCTGCTGTTATACCTTTTCCAAGTCCTGAAACAACACCGCCTGTTACAAATACATACTTTACAGCCATTTTTCCTCCTGTCTGCCATATGGCACGTCCGTTTATCATAATATGATACCTGTGTGAACCACTCTGCAGTTCACATAAACCACGAAAAAACAAATATCCGGCAGTACACATATTACTACCGGCTACTTCTTCGTCGCAAAATTTTTTCTACATTATACAGTCATTTTTTTTTAATTTCTACCCCTTTTTTAATAAAAAAACTATAGATTTTAATTTTATAACAATCGTTAGTTTTTAATGTATTCCATGGCAGATATAACGTACTTTTGCTTAATAATATTAAGTTCATATATTTTTATATTATCTGCTTTTTTTCCAGATATATACATATTTACAACTGATGTCATATTAGCAGTCGTCTCATGCCTGAACTCCACTTTTGATACTGTACCAGCAATCCCCTCTCCTGTAAGCTTTGCATATGCCTCCTTAAGTGTCCATATACGGGCAAATCTTAAGCTATCATCACCTATCCAGTCACATTCTGCCTGTGTAAAGAATCTTTCTGCAACCTTTATAGCATTTTTTCTTGGTCTTTCAATATCTATTCCAACTGGTCTGTCTGATACTGCACACACTACACAAGTGCCTGCATGGGATAAGTTAAAATGTATATCCAGACCACTGTATACAGGCTTTCCATTTCCTGCATATTCTATATTATGATCATATGAAGTGTCATAGCTTTTCACCAGTTCATCCAATTTTACGTTAAATATATCATCTGAAGCTGTCTTTAGCTCAATCTCACCGGCATATGACATATATATACTGTAAAGCTTCGTTGCATAATTAAGAAGAAGCCCCGCAGCGAGGCTTCTTTCTTTATCTTCCATAAACCTGTACCGCTCTATTTTATCTTTTCTGTAAGCTGGTACAAGTTTAAGTCCTTTATTCATAATGTCATCATTCATATCTGATATATCTGTAAGAAATATTTTCATAATCACTTTCCTAACATTGTATTACTATGCTGTAACAGTATCAAACTGACTCTCATAAAGTGTCTTATAGAAACCACCTGCTGCAAGAAGCTCTTCATGATTGCCTTTTTCTATGATGTGTCCATCCTTCATAACAAGTATCACATCTGCTGACTGTATAGTTGAAAGTCTGTGTGCTACGATAAAGCTCGTTCTTCCCTCCATAAGCTTTGCAAATGCGTTCTGTATCCTGATTTCTGTTCTTGTATCTATAGATGATGTGGCTTCATCAAGTATAAGCATAGGTGGGCGTGTAAGCATAATCCTTGTTATGCATAAAAGCTGCTTCTGACCCTGTGACAGGCTTCCTCCATCCTCACCTATAACTGTATCAAAACCGTTTGGAAGTCTTTTTATGAAACCATATGAATATGAAGCTTTTGCTGCCTGTATAATCTCTTCCTCAGTTGCATCAGGCTTGCCCATGACGATATTCTCTCTTATAGTTCCTGCCTTAAGCCATGTTTCCTGAAGAACCATTCCAAAACCATGTCTTAATGAATATCTTGTCATATCCCTGATATCTGTACCTGACACATCTATGCTTCCCGAATTAACATCATAGAATCTCATTAAAAGATTAATAACTGTTGTCTTTCCACAGCCTGTAGGTCCAACTATAGCTATTCTCTGACCTTTCTTTACATGAAGATTAAAGTCCTCTATAAGCTTCCTATCCGGTGTATATGAGAAGTATACGTTATTAAGGTCAACCCTTCCATCAACCTCCTTTATATCTGCTGCATTTTCAGCATCTGGAAGCTCTGGCTCTTCTTCTATAAGCTCAAACATTCTTGCCGCACATGCAAGTGCATTCTGAAGCTCTGTTATGACACCTGATATCTCGTTGAATGGCTTGGTGTACTGGTTGGCATAGCTTAGAAAACTTGATAGCTGTCCTACTGTGATTCCACCTGATATAGCTATAAATGCACCTGATACAGCAACACCAGCATATACAAGACTATTAACAAATCTTGTTGATGGATTAGTGATTGATGAGAAGAAGATTGCTCTTAATGAGTATTTCTGTAACCTTTCATTAATCTCGTCAAAGCGTGCTACTGCTTCTTCTTCATAACCATACGCCTTTACAACCTTTTCTCCACCTATCATCTCATCTATAAAGGCTGTCTGCTCACCTCTTGTTTCAGACTGAAGCTTAAACATTGAAAATGTTTTCTTTGCTATAAAGCTTGCTACAAAGAAGGATACTGGTGTGATAAGTACTACTACAAGTGTTATCCTCACATTAATTGTAAGCATGAATACAAGTGTTCCAACTATAGTAAGAACTCCTGAGAAAAACTGTGTGAATCCCATAAGAAGTCCATCTGCGAACTGATCAACATCGGCTATGACACGGCTCACTATATCACCATAAGACTGTCCATCTATATACTTAAGTGGAAGCTTCTGTATCCTTTCCATAGCCTCATCTCGTATATCTCTTGTTACATGATATGTTATCTTGTTGTTACATATGTTCATTATCCACTGTGACAGGGCTGTTATAGCAACTATAACTCCTATCGTCACAAGAATCCTGCTTATACCTGCAAAATCAACATTGCCAGGTCCTACTATATGATCTATTCCACGTCCGACAAGAATAGGAACATATAAAGTTGATGCTACTGTCACTGCTGCCATAAGTATAGACAATATAAGAAATCCGCTATACTTTTTTATTCTTTTAAGAACCTTTAAAAGCGTGCCCTTCTGGGCTTTCTTCCTATCTTTATTATCTTTCATAACTACTCCATTTCATACACAAGCTTTTAAACTTTCGACCATCCTGATAATTTATGCACCCTTAGCTGATTTAAACTGTGAATTATATATTTCCCTGTAAACCTCACAGTTTGCTAACAGTTCACTATGTGTTCCGATTCCTGCCACATTACCATCATCAAGTACGATAATCTTATCTGCATGCATAAGTGATGCTGAACGCTGTGATACTATGAATACAGTAGGATTGTTTGGCATTGTCCTGATTGACTTTCTAAGTGCTGCATCTGTTGCAAAATCAAGTGCCGATGCGCTGTCATCAAGTATAAGGACATCTGGCTTCTTAACAACTGCTCTTGCTATTGTAAGTCTCTGCCTCTGGCCACCTGAAAGATTCTTTCCACCCTGCTCTATCATATAGTCAAGACGTCCGTCTTTTTTATCAACAAACTCCTTCGCCTGTGCTATGGCAAGTGCCTCATCTATCTCACTATCTGTTGCATCCTGTTTGGCAACCTGCATGTTGTTTCTTATACTGCCCTTAAACAGCACAGCCTTCTGCATGACTATGCCGACCTTATCTCTTAATTCTTCCAACTTTATATCCTTAACATTGACACCATCTATAAGAACTTCTCCCTCTGTGGCATCATAAAATCTTGGAATAAGTCCTACAAGACTTGACTTACCGGAGCCTGTACCACCTATGATACCTATAGTCTGACCTCTGTACACCTTAAAGCTTACACCTGCTATACTTGTATCACCGGCTCCACTATACTTAAGTGCAACATTCTTAAACTCTACTACCGGCACTTCATCATCTGATTCCCTCACACTGGCTGTTCCATCCTGCATACCTGGTTTAACATCAAATATTGACTGTATACGTCCTGCACATGCAAGAGCCTTAGTTATATTGATTATAAGATTAGCAAGCTTAATCAGCTCCACAAGAATCTGTGACATGTAGTTATAAAGTGCCACAACCTGTCCCTGTGTTAAAGCTCCCTGATTAACCCTCACGCCACCTATCCATATAAGTGCTATGATTGAAACATTTACAACTACATAAGTAAGTGGATTCATAAGTCCTGATATCTTACCTACAAACTTCTGAAGATGATTAAGCTCTTCATTCTTCTCTTTAAAATGCTTAAGCTCATCATCCTGCTTGTTAAACGCTCTTATGACTCTTACACCAGTAAGATTCTCTCTGGTTATACCTAGTATGGTATCAAGACCTGCCTGAACCTTTTTATATAAAGGTCTTGTACCGACCATGATTCCAAACACAATAACAGCAAGCACCGGGATAGCTGCTGCAAACACAAGTGCTGCCTTAACATCTATGGTAAATGCCATAATCATGGCACCAAACACTATGAATGGTGAACGTAAAAACAATCTAAGCACCAGATTTACACCATTCTGTACCTGGTTAATATCGCTTGTCATACGTGTTATCAGCGTTGAAGTACCAAGCTCATCAAGCTCTGTGAATGAAAGTGACTGGATATGCTTAAAAAGTGCATGCCTTATACCTGTTGCACATCCAACTGCTGCTTTCGCACTGAAATACTGTGCTGTTATGGAACACGTAAGTCCTATAACTGCAAGTAAAAGTAACATAAGACAGGATTTAACAATATAACCTGTATCCTGACTGGCTATACCCCTGTCTATAATCGATGCCACAACAAGTGGCACAAAAAGTTCAAAAAGTGCCTCAAGCATCTTAAAAAGAGGTGCAAGAACACATTCCTTCTTAAGTTTTTCCAGATACTTAAGTATCATTTTCATAGTTAATTTCATTCCTTTCATGGACATCTGCTTTAAAATGCATAATGCCTTATATATTCTTTTAATGCTTCTACTCCAGCATAAACAACTGTGCTATAAGATTCTCATAGCTATATTTTCTCTTAGTCATAAAGAACTTATTATATTCTTCATAGTTGTAATAAGAATGTTCATATTGCCTTGAATATAAATGCGCAAGATCAACCTGTCTTACGAATTCAAGCTTTTTACCGTTAAGATACCAGTCCGCTACATCCATCATCTTAAGTGCAAGAAGTCCGACAGCCGCCCCCTTCATCTTAAGCAGAACATTATAATCATATACTGCATCAAGAAAATATCTGTAAACATAATATATAAGTATCTGTTCATACTCATGCTGATTATCTTCATAATACTTATTGAATTCATTTACAATATTCCTGAATGTCATGGCATCCCTGCATTTTTCATAGAAAGTATTAATCTCCTGTGTATATATATTCCAGTCTTTATTAATAATCTCCATTCCTTTGAATCTGTCAAACAGACGTTTTGTATACATATATGCATCATGCCGCATAGCTGCACTATTGCGTGCCTTGTCAAGCTTATGTTCCCTATAATCTTCCTTCGCGTATCTTTTACAGACCCCTATTATAAGTTCATCTCTTTCCTTGTCAAGATAATGCTGTATATCTTTTGCAAACATAAGCAGAAGCACTGCTCTTTCAGCTATCGTATAGTCTCTGTCTGAAACTATGTTATAAGCTATAGTCCTTGCCTGTCTTAGCTGCATATAGGTCATAGGATCTATGTCGTTGTATGAGCTCACCTCTTCATCACTGTCTTTTATGTCAAATGTAAGCTCGTCCTTATATCCTAATATAAGTTCACCTGCTGTTTTACACGATGGTGCTATGCCAATCTCTCTTACACTTCCATACTCATTAATAAATCTTGGGAACTCTGCACATGTTTCACACAGATTATCCTCACCAAGTTCAATATATAGATCACACAGATTATTATCATTTAAAAAAGGACATCTGCCATTATTCAGTGTAAATGTACACCCACCATCCTCTGATGGCACCATTACACTCTTAAGTCTTTTCCCGAAGCTTCCCTTTACCTTCTTGTAATGCTTATAAGAAGCCTCATCAACATCAACATCCCATCCGGCACAACATGTATCAGTACATGCCCCTGCTATACACTTAAAATCCTTATAATAAGCTGGCGTTACTATCTTCATATATTTTCCTCTTACTGCATTCTTTTCTTATCTGTCATATTCTTAATAAATGTATATATTGTGGTTGCAAAAAGCACTGCAAATATAGCACATGAAATAAAATACATGTAAAAAAGATATGGTCTTGCTATCAGCCATTCTGTCATAGGTGATGTATACACTTCATTCAGCGTAAACATGTCGTTAAACACTGGTGTCATCTGCATAAGCTGTGGATATTTTGCTATAGCTATATATGCAAGCATACCTATAGCCGGAAATGACATACAGCCAGCTATTAGTGCCGCCACTATGCTCACCGTTCTTACTATAAATGCTTTACTGTCTATCTGCTTTCTTGTAAGTATATTAAATATAATAGCAGCTACAGTAAGTATTATCATAAACATATAATCGTCTATAAGCAGTGCCACTCTGCTAAATAAGTTTTCACCCTGCAGTGTTGGATACTGTGCCATAAGCATATAGAAATTATAAACTGCTTTAATGCCTGTATAAAACGCACCTATAATTATCACTCTGAATATTATATTTATAAATCTTCTTCCATTATTATCCTGCATAATAATCCTCCATTCTTGCGTGTGAAAAATCTTATTTTTCACACCATTCTCCTCAATATGATGTCAACATAACCTGTTATCCTTAAAATCCCCCAAAAATCCAAAAACATATCTAGTATAACATAATTAACTGACAAAACAATAACAAAGCTGCTGTTATTAACATATTTTTCATTGATAGGATATTGTTTTCCTTATTGAAATACTATGCACTTTAAGTGTATAATTATAACATTATATTAATATCAGTCTTTATATTTTGTCTGATATTAAAAAGCACAGAAAGGATAAGAAAATGAACAAGAAAAAATTCTCCGTATTAAAGCGTATCTCTATGCTTTCAGCGGTTATCATGTTAACTCTTACTGCAGCATTTTCACTGACAGCATGTGGTAAAAGTAACATTCCTGAAAATACTGTATTTTCAGCAGATGACCTTGCTGGTAAGTCAGTAGGCGTACAGTTAGGAACTACCGGTGATATATATGTTTCCGATATGGAATCTGATGGCTCCGGAACTAAGGTAGAAAGATATAACAAAGGAAATGATGCCATACAGGCACTTAAGCAGGGCAAAATTGATGCTGTTGTTATCGATGCACAGCCTGCTAAAGCATTTGTCAATGCCAATAGCGACCTTTGCATGCTTAATGAAGATTTTGTAACTGAGGAATATGCTATATGTATAGCAAAGAATAACAGTTCTTTCACATCTAAGGTCAACGATGCACTTAATGTACTTATTAATAATGGAACTATTGATAACATAATCAGTAATTATATTGGTGAAAATGCTTCAAAGCAGCCATATGAACCTACAGGTTCAGGTGAAAACGGTACTCTTACAATAGCTGTTAATGCTTATTTTGAACCTTATGAATATTATAATAATGGTAAGGTAAGTGGTATTGATATTGATATATCTAATGCAATAGCTGATTATCTTGGAATGAAGCTGTCTGTAGAGGATATGGAATTCGATTCTATAATAACTGCCGTATCTTCTGGAAAAGCTGATATGGGTATATCTGGTATAACTGTAACAGAGGAACGTAAGAAAAATATTGATTTTACTATCCCATACACTACTTCAAGCCAGGTTATCATTGTAAGAAATAATGATGCAGCAAACCAGGGAATAAGCTTTTCAGACAAGTTTAAAACTGATTTTATTAAAGACGGCAGATATCAATATCTTCTGACTGGTCTTAAAAACACTTTAATCATTGCTTTGTGTGCAGCTATTATGGGTATTGTCATAGGCTTCCTTATAGCTGTCGTAAGATCTAACCACGATAAAACTGGTGGCATGAAAGTACTTAACTTTATATGTAATATTTACCTGACGGTCATACGTGGTACACCAACTATGGTTCAGTTACTTATTATTTACTATGTAATATTCAGCTCTGTCCAGGTTAACAAAATAATTGTTGCCATACTTGCCTTTGGTATTAACTCTGGAGCTTATGTGGCTGAAATATTCCGTTCAGGTATTATGTCCATTGATAACGGACAGTTTGAAGCAGCACGAAGCCTTGGCTTAAGTTACAAAAAAACAATGAAGCTTGTAATACTTCCTCAGGCATTCAAGAATGTTTTACCTGCACTTGCCAACGAATTCATCGTTCTGTTAAAGGAAACCTCTATCAGTGGTTATATAGGACTTAATGATCTTACACGTGGTGGTGATATTATCCGAAGCATAACTTATGACCCTATGCTTCCTCTCTTTGGTGTGGCTATCATCTATCTTGTATTAGTTGTTATCCTTTCATCACTTGTAAAGAAACTAGAAAGGAGATTAAGAAGCAATGAGCGACACTAATGTAATACTTGAAGTTAAGAATTTAAAAAAGACCTTTGGAGACCACGAAGTACTAAAGGATATTAATACTACTGTTAAAAAAGGTGAGGTTATCGCCATAATCGGTCCATCCGGATGTGGTAAGTCTACATTCTTAAGATCTCTTAACCTTCTTGAAGTACCTACTTCAGGTCATATTATATATGAAGGTAATGATCTTACTGAAAAAGGTGTAGACCTTGATAAGCTAAGACAGAGTATAGGAATGGTGTTCCAGCACTTCAATCTTTTTCCTAATATGACTATTAAGAAAAATATCACGCTTGCACCTGTACAGCTTGGACTAATGTCCAAAGAAGAAGCTGACAAAAAAGCAATGGAACTTCTTGAGCGAGTGGGTCTTCTAGATAAGGCTGACTCATATCCAGATATGTTATCCGGCGGTCAGAAGCAAAGAATCGCTATAGCCAGAGCTCTTGCCATGAATCCGGAAATCATGCTCTTTGACGAACCTACATCCGCTCTTGATCCTGAAATGGTTGATGAGGTTCTTTCTATCATGAAAGAGCTTGCAGCTTCCGGCATGACTATGATTGTCGTAACTCACGAGATGGGATTTGCTAAAGAAGTATCAAACAGGTGTATGTTTATTAACGAAGGCCGCATCGAGGAAGAAAATGAACCTAAGACATTCTTTGAACAGCCTAAGAGTGAAAGACTCAGGGATTTCCTGTCTAAGGTGCTATAAACTGAATTGTTGTTTAATTGAATATTAGTTGATGACGAACGGACGACAAATATAAGATACAGGCAGTCCTGCACACTATGTTCAATGCCAGAAGCTTTGATTGGATATTTCTAAGTCTTTCCATATAAACTATGATAACTGACGCTACCGCTCAGACGCGCCGTCCATGGCGCGGCTTCGCTGCTTCGTACATCCGTGTACGAAGCTAGCTGGTTGACTAAGGGAAAGACTAAGAACTATCACAATCAAACTTCAAGTGCATTTCGCATAGTATGCAGGACTGCCTGTATCTTATATTTGTCTGGTTGTGGTGTAATTTACTTACTGATATTCAATTAAATCATCTGTCTGCTTTTAATATATAATATGGTGTAAAGTCATACTCTAATGTATCTGGCTTTTCTACCTTCAAAACCTCCCATTTTGAAATACATGGATGTGTTTTAGCATACATATCTTTTCTTTCAGCTTTCTCATATTTAAAGCCATGTGTTATCATGAAAATATTCCATCTTCTGTGTTCAATTCTTTCAAGCTCTTCTCTGTTATCTGTAAGAGAATATGCATGTTTTTCATAAATAATCCATTTTTTAATATCCTGATGCAATGATTGTGCTATACTTGATTCCCTGTCAAATATGCCCTTATTATGCCATACCTCATCTATTTCTTCTGATATTTTCTTATTCTCTTTAAGCTCTATTGAATCTTTCTTAAGACGTTCCTCTATATCTTCAGATAACATAAACTTATCATCCACAACAATATTTTTATCTGCTTTATATCTGCTTATTATTTCATACAACATATTGTATCTATGATTAAATATCTTTGCATCATTTACAATATCACGATTAGTTATAGAAGCATATGAAAAAATATCTTTATTCTTGTTTATTGTAAATAGATTCTTCTCACCATAAATATTAGCAAAATCATTGTTTTCCTTAGCCCTGACAACTATAGGAATATTAATACAGCTATCACCCTTATTGTATAACAGCTGCTTCAATTCAATAAGTGTATTAGACATTAAATGTGTATCACTCATTGCCACAATAAGATATGTAAATAATTTGTCGTCATTACATCTTTTAAAAATACTGTTAAACTGTAATGTCCTTGCATCCGTATTAAAAAATCTTAAACATACCTTTCCATCTATACCAAATTGATCTGGTATTGTATCAAATGGAAATTTCAATTCATAATATTCAATACTTTTACCTTCATATATATCTTCTTTTATGAACTTCAATCCCTTCAGGACATCAACTGAAAAATTCTTCATGAAACTTCCTATTATTGATTCCATATCCTTATCAAATACATCTATACATATAGTAGACTCTGCTGATAAAACCGACATATTAAGTCCTTGTATTAATGCACTCTGGCCAAAATCACCAAATCCAATGATTCCTATATGAACATCATAATCATCCCCCTTATTAGCTGTATATACAGGATGTTCTTTATACATTTTATTGACAGCCATTTTATTAACATCTACTATGTCAAGATCAAAAGTTCTTGTATCTATTTTATCATAATACTGTCTTATCAGTTCTGCCATTGAATTGTCATTGCAGCACAGATGAATCTGCAGATACTCTTTATTTTCAGATGCATTTATATTTTTTTCAAAGCTCTTTGTAAATGCATTTAAACATTCAATATTTTCTATTGAATTATCATCACACAGAAAAACATCACTGAATTTACACATATCAAGCATTTTTATTACACTTTCCATATGCATATCCTGATACTTCTGCACAAATTTTACACCTTTGTTTATATATTTAAGCTTCTTATCATCAGAAAGTATGGTGCTTTCAACCACTGTAACACGACAATCTTTAGTCAATGCATCTATAAGAGGAAACTTATATTTTCCTTCACCAATAACCAATACGCGCTTTTTATTTTTCTGGCTAAACAGTCCTCTGACATAGCTGGCTGGTTTTCTGATAAGAACGGTTAATGCACCTATTGTACAGAATGGTGCAACAATAACAGCAATACAATACACATATGTTATTATTCCACTTAATATGCCACCACCTGTTGCCTGCATATACGCAATAGCTTCTTTCTGCTTTATATCAGGATCTATCTTATATGCTTTAATTGCATTCTGTATGTTTAATGTTACTTTAAGAAACGGATTATCTACATTATGGTAGAAAAATATACCTTCAATCACACATATAATAAATACTGCAAGTGCCGTATACCATAGATAATCTTTGTATTTATTTCGCTTCATATTAATCTCCATTTCTGTGCATGAAAATCAACATTTTCATACCCTCTCCTTAGTTTTAAAAATCAAAAAATCATTTTTAATTATATTAATTATGAGTAGCCTTTATCTGTATTAGCAGTAATATCGCTTACAACTTCCTCTCCGCATACATCTTTTATTGTGCTGACTATATCATTTATTGTAACACCAACACCATACACATTGTCATTAAGCATTAACATAACCAAGAACCTCTCTACACATAGTTGCACATAACTCTTTGTATATGCATCATCTATAAACGCATCAACTCCACGACAATTACCCGACTCCATATTCTCTGGAAACTGATCTGTCCATAATGGATTATGTCCACTAAAATCTCCATCGAAATATACATTCAATCCATGTTCTTTTACCAACTTATATACAATATCCCCTAATACAGTTTTCCAATCAGCACTCTTATAACTTATAAAAACATATGGCTTGCTGTTAATCCCATTTTTATCTTCGCCTTATAATACACTCGTATTTTATATTAAAAGTCCCCACTAATAAGGTACTTTTTGTGTTCCTATTCTTCAATCAGTAGTAACTCTTTTCAAATTTCACCTTGCATATGTCAATTCTTCATTTTCCTTATCGTAATCAAACCTACCATCATTCTTTTCTTCTATCGCCTTAATAATATGATAAGTGTATTCGTTATAAGGCGTTGGTATTCCAAATTCTTCTCCCATACGCATAAGTGCACCGGAAAACATATCTATCTCGGTATGTCTTTTAGCATCTATATCCTGAAGTGTAGAGTATCTTGCTGTTGGCGGCACTGCACTTCCACGTGACGATGAATTATCAATAACACTTAAATCTATTCCTTTTGCCTTAGCTATTGTTTCAAGCTCATGTCTTAAACCATCGCTTATAGCCTTCATATGTTCACTATCCCTGTAACATCCGACACCTGCACCAAGTACTGCCTGTGGAAGATTATTACTTACATTAAGTCTGAACTTACTCCACATTTCTTCTTTTATATGCTCTGTCACTCTGTAGTTAAGCCTGCTGGCTGCAAAAAGCTCATCTATCAACTTTATCCTGTCACTCACAAGTGTCTGTTCTGATATTTTGTCTGATGCAGATACCTTATCTGCTGTTTCCCCAAAAATAATTCCTATTGTTGTATCAGGATTAAAGTAATATCCCCTACCATCTCTATGAGAGGCAACCTTTATAAGTGAATATACAATATGTGACATGCCTATCCTGTCTGCAATGATATCTTCACTGTCAACACCATTCATAAGACTCATAACTATAGTGTTTTCTCCAATAGCTGTAGCAATGTTGTCAAGTGCTCCTTTTAAAGCTCCATACTTTAACGAAACTATCAAAAGGTCAACGCCTGTATTATGCGCTTCTTCGGGTGTCCACACCTCTGGTCTGTATACTTCATCGTTTATAAGACAACCTTCTTTTCTCAGCCTTTCTTGACGTTCTCCCTGTGCTATTAGCCCCAGCCTTACATCCTTTAAGCCTGCAAGTCCCCATATAACATATGAACCTACAGCTCCTGCTCCTAATATAGCAACGGTCTTTGTCTTCATGATGTTCTCTTTCCTCTTTTCTATAAAATATATTTCTGGTTATACTTATGGATACATTTCTGAATATACTTGGCCATATACTTATATTTCTTACACCAAAAATATCTTATTCATATTTATTATATTTGCAATCTGCTGCTTTATCAACCTATTATTTCATACTATTATTTTCAATACTGTTATTCATATCCTATTTTATTTTTTACCCATTGTTCATACTATTATTTTACCAAAAAAGCGGATGTCTGAATAACAAACATCCGCTTATATTTTATAACTGATATGATGTAAACGTCATAAGACAAAAAGTCTTTCTTAACCTACATGATAAGATTTTTTAACGCTTACTTAGTATGCAACTCCATTAGATACTTCAACATAGTAAATATTAACTCCGCCATTCTCGGATATAAGATAATATTCACCTGCAACTGGCACTCTGAATGAAACTGACTTAAGTGAATTTCCTGGAATCTTTGATGTAGATGTAACATCCTTTCCATTCTTATCAACTATCTTAATAAGTCTTGATTCATCTGTGCTTGAGCTTGTTGCATATACCTTCACCTTAGCTTCTCCAGCTGTTTTAAACGCAATAGCTCTTCCACTTGTACTGCCTTTACCAGAAAGCTTGATTCTTCTTGTAAAGTCTATTCCTTTATATTCCTTGCTGCTCTTATCTACTGTAACTGTTGCTTTGCTTCCGGCAACAATCTTAAAGCCATCAACAGTAAGTGTTGATTTTAACTTTCCTGTATTTACATCATTAGCATTTAGAACAAGCTTTGTACCGCTTACAGTCGAATCTGTCTTTGATTCTGTAGCTTTAGTTGCTTCTGTTGTTTTTTCTGTTGCCTTTGTTGCTTCTGTTGTTTTCTCTGTTGCCTTTGTTGTTTCTGTTGTTTTTTCTGTTGCCTTTGTTGCTTCTGTTGTTTTTTCTGTTGCTTTTGTTGTTTTCTCTGTTGGCTTTACTTCACCAGATGTCTTGCCTGTAACACTTATAACCTGATTAGCTATACCAAAATGTGCTCCAAGTGTTGAATAACTTCCCTGTGTTTCGTAAAGTCCCTTCATATTAATAGTTCCATCAGAATTTCTTAACTGCTTGTCTACATTACCATTAAGATTGATAAAATCAACAGCATTTTTAAACATTCCTGATACTTTAGATGGATTATCAACTACTGTACCCTTCTTGTCGCCACTAACAACTGGTATTGGTAATAATCCTGATAATCTGTAATACTTACCTGTATTATAGTATATAGAATCACTCATATTACCTGTAAATTTATCTGAGTCTATAGCATTTGCTGAAACAAGACCTACGTACACTGCCTTATTTGATGCTCTGTAGCATAAGAAGTTGCCCTTCTTTGCTGACTTACCATTGCCCCATGCTGTGGCATTCATGATTGTAAGACCTGATGGATTGTTGTTGTCAGTGAATCCTGTTGCCCCATTGTTAAACGAGAGACAGTTAAGTACAACATGAGGTGTACCTACACCTGAACCACCGAGCTTAAAGCCATTCATATCTCCGTTAGCATAATGAACTCCGTTAGATAATGTTCCATTGCCGAATGAAACACAGTTTCTTATAGTTATCACACCGATAGGACCTGTAGCTGACTTAGCGAAAAGATCCCATCCATCATCAGAGTTGCAATATGATATACATCCATCAAATACATTGCCTTCGCCGCATGTAAGCTTTGCTGCAAAACCATCTGCATTTTCACCTGTACCACCCTGGTCTGGATAATCACAGTTATCAAATGCTGTACAGTTGATTATAAGGTTGTTTGATGGCCATAAATCTTTAGTTGCTGCTGTTGTGTCATATCTTGATATCTGAAGTCCTGAATCTCTGTTTGCTTCGAATACACATTTTTCAAATATGTTGTTGTTACCAGCAAGTAACACGCCGTTATCACCAGCTCCATAGAAGTTGATTCCCTCAAAATACCAGTAATCTCCATCTACAACAACACCTCTGTTTGCGCCATTAAGTGTCTGTGCTGAGAAATCAAACTTAACCTCTGCACCATCAGCTGCTTTTACAACTATATAAGCGCCGCTTTTTCCATTCATGGCATTATTAATAACTATCGTATCTGTAAACTTGTAAGTTCCAGCCTTAACTATGATAACATCTCCTGCCTTAGCACTGCTTATAGCTGTAAGAATATCAGATGCTGACGAAACATACTTTGCATTCTTAAAATCTGAATCCTTCTTTGTACTTAAATCTGTATATGCACCTGAATATGAGAGACTTGTCTTATCATAACTGTTTTTAGTATCTGAACCTGCACCTGTAGTTTCCTTCTCAGTTACCTTTGTTGCTTCTGTAGCTTTAGATGTAGTAGCCTTCTCTGTAGTCTTAGTTTCTTTTTCTGTTGCCTTAGATGTAGTAGCCTTTTCTGTAGTCTTAGTTTCTTTTTCTGTTGCCTTTGTTGTTTCATCTGTAGAAGGCTCTGGAGTTACTATGTTGGCATTAGTTCCACCAACAGCCACAAGCTCTGTGTTTTTATAATTCGTAACAGCTGCTTTTAAATCCTTATCTACAACATAAGCTGTGTCGTCTTCATCACTGAACTTCCAGTCAATAACACCACCGCCAAGGCTTCCTGCTCCCTTAGAAGATGTAACAAGTGCTGGAACATCCTTTGCTGCTACAAGGCTTCCTGCCTTTACTCCAAGATCCTTAGTTGTATCAAAGTTATCGTATGTTGTGCCACCAGCTACTGTCTTGTATGATGATGGTACCTTTTCACCTGCAGAAGCAGCCAGATATGCATCGAATGTTGCTGCATTGGCAGCTTCACCTGTAACTGATGCTGCATTAGCATATATGATACCTGTTGCTCCAACTATTTCGTTGCCATAAGCTTTTATGATGCCGCCGTTCTCACCTGAGAATGTGCCTTCGCCTAAAGCATCAGAACCCTGATTAGATGAAAGCATAGGATACTTGCAGTTTCTGAAGTAGTTGTTCTCTACATATACAGAAGAACCCATAGTTGAACCTACACCATACTTTGCGTTACCATCATAATAATTGTTATACATATGTACTGACATAGTTCTTACTCTGGCATGTCTTGAGTCTGAATGATCAAACCAGTTATGATGATAAGTAATGTAGTTAGGACCACTCTCGCTCTTCATACCACACAATGAACATTTACCTGAATCATAGAAATGTACATATGAAACTGTTATATACTGTGAATTACCCTTTATATCTATAGATCCATCACCTTTAGCCTGGTCAGCGTCCCCACCAACCTTGCCATAGTAAAGGTCTACGTTATGTATCCATACGTTGCAGTTAGCTGTATCTAGTGAGATACCATCATCCATAAAGTTAAGTATTGAGAGGTTTCTCATTTCTACATTACCTGCATTTCTTAAAAGGAAACCGAAGCCGCTTATGCTTGCGTCCTCGCCAACTCCTTCAAAAGTCATGTTAATATTAGAATAAGCACTTGCTCCTTTTATCTGCACACCCTCAGATGAGCTTGAAAACTTATCCATACCCGAATCTGTAAGACATCCTATTACTCTTACATCAAGTGCCCTTGTTTCTACACCCTTACTGGCACTCTTTGTATATGCATCAATAATTGTCTGGAGTCCTGTGTACTCCTTCTCGCCCTTTCCTTCCATAATGCCTGCTTTTACAGTTTTAGCATTATCATTAGTTACATAAAGAACGATTGAATCACTCTTAAGTGTTCCATCTTCGTTATATGCTCCTGAACCTGTCTTGTATCTTGATTCAGAAGAAAATGCAAAGCCTGATCTGTCATATGAGCTTACCTTAAGAACATCTGTAACCTTAGCCTTAGCTGTTACTTCTTTTCCATTCTTTACTGGTACTACCCTGATAACATAGTCTCCTGCCGAAAGACCCATGGCATCTACCCTGTAGTAACTCTTGTACCTTCTTATAAGTTCATTGTCGATTCTTGCATATGCTGAATCTGACTGTGAAGCCTTTTTGATATATGCTGTATATCCATCGGCTTCCTTGTCAATAGACCACTCAGCGTAAGCTGATTCGAGCCAGCCCTGCGCTGTTCCATTGAACTGTACTGTTCCAACCTCTGCCTTTGCGGTAGATATTGTAGTTGGAATAATGACACTTACAACCATCAATGCTGCAAGTATCCATGCCCATCCTTTGCGGGCACCCTTGCTAATGTTAGCTTTCATGTTTTACCTCCTCATGCATATGTTTGTGCAACATGCTTTAGCATATAATGTCTTACTTGCTAATCTTAGCAATATTACACAAAAAAGTACATAGGATAACATAGTAAATTAGTACCATTTATTAAAATTCTGTTTCATATTTATTAAAAGATTGTTTCGATATAAATATATTATATATTGTTGTTTAATTAAATATTAGTTGGTGATGAACGGACGACAAATATAAGCTACAGGCAGTCCTGCATACGATGTTCAATGCCAGAAGCTTCAATCGGCTGTCTCTAAGACTTTTCATATAGGTAG
>OHBP01000558.1_pt1 | contig 18230 bp, 10 predicted proteins | sample 1577471 | NCBI WGS metagenome assembly OHBP01 (sample SAMEA3879503, study PRJEB24766) | human gut metagenome | biome: human-associated habitat; feature: feces | place: USA | collected 1985/1987
TTGACTTTATCGTAACCGTAGGGCGGCGTGCTTCCGATAAAATGTCCCTCCTTTACGGAAGCGATACGCCCTCGCATTATCCGCCGGGAAATCGCCTTATATTCCCGGCGTGCCATGAACAGCTCAAAATCAACGTATTCCTCATCGCTTTCACGGCTCTGGTCGTACACCTTTGACGGCGTGATTATCAGCGTCCCGGAGATACGAAACGTATTCGATACCCTCGCCTGATCAGCGCTGTTTCCTCTTGCCAGGCGGTCTATATCCATGCAGAGTACCCCCGCCCAGCGCCCCTGCTCCACCTCCCGCAGAAGCTGCTTCATTTTCGGACGTGCGTCAATGCTTTCGCCGGATATGATCTCTTCGTAAACAGCGCCTATTTCCAGTCCGTGGTGAGCCGCATAGTCTAGAAGCGCCGCCCGGTGTCTTGCCAGTGTTTCGCCCTGTCCCATGGCTTCTGCTTCAAGGTCTGCCCGGGATTTCCTGAGATATATTGCGTAAAGCATTGATTTCACTTCCTTTCAACTAAGCCTTGCAAAAGCCCCTGAATTGTGATAAAATAAGTACATCAGAAGCTTTGGCAGTACTCAGGCAGTTTCAGGGCATTCGTCCCGATTCTCCTGACAGATATGTCTAAGCTGGGTTTCCTGCGCTATCTGCTCGGCAGTGCTCCTCATATTCTCACGGCGAAAGGCAAGCTCCTGCTCGCTGGAGTTAATATATCCCTCATCGCTGAAATTCACGGCAGCACCGCACGAAGCAGTGTAGGATAATATCATGCCCATATTCATCACCTCGCTTGATTATATGGCGGATTGGTTGTACAGTATCTCCTTTCCTGGGCACTTATGAATAATATACATTTATTCATTGCCGTTTTCCCGGTTTTCAGGGATCGCGCTCATCGCTTTACGGCTCCCGATTCTTGTAACTACATTGCCGTTACCCACAAATCTCTGAACAACAAATTCGTTATCCGAATCTGACCTTTTCCCGCATGAAGGCTCCTTTGCTGCGTGGAGCTTTATTGTGTTTTCAACCTGTCTGTTTGTTGTTTTCATATTGAATTCCTCCTGCATATTTGTGAGCATCTCATTATGTATCTGCTCTACAAATATTGTATCACAAGAATAAAGGATTTTCAGCAAACGGAATAAATGTTTTCGCCACAGCTATTTTCCTTTATTCAATGAGTTTAAAATTATATTCAGCATATTTAACAGCAAATAATGGATTTTCGGCGAAACAAATTGAATCCATTTTTCCAAGGAGCATTTATGAACGAAGATTTCTATTATTTCTTCAGCCTTTTCAAAGACAACTGCGTTTTTAACGAAGCTCTCAATACAGCAAGATACCGATACGGGCTTGACCCTGAGAGGTATCTGAATTTGTATTCTGACATAGTGAACGATCCGGGTAATACTCATCTTATAGAAGATGAGCTGTCAATGTTTTTTAATATAGACGTTCTGAGCCATAATGAATATGTTCTCCTGCTGATACTCAAAAATATTATCGTGGATTCCCGGAAAATAATCTGTGGAAAAGACTCCGACAAGCTCTATGAAATTCAAGAGATCAATGCAGACCTGCTATATCTCATAGTCAAACTGCTGCTTCAGAAAGCAACAGAGGAACTTTCGAACTTCACAGTACGCTGCTCCCTGATTGAAAATGCAACGAATATAAATATAGACAGCAAAACGAACACCAGGCTGTTTAAGAAAAGTTTCCTGCACAGGATTTTTACTGTGACAGATACACTCCCTCAGAATGTATCGCTCCCGATCAGAGTGATATTTGCGCCGATTCAGTTTACCTCGCTTAAAACCATTAATATCAGTCCATATAAAAATATCTACGATTGTCCCGATATCAACAAGGACGCACGGTTCATCATGCTAAAAAGCGTGTCAGATAACGAGACAGCCCAATTCATGATGGAACTGATGAATGAAAGCTATAAGGCAAGAGGCAAGTACAGTCAGAAAACTACTACAAATTACTCCGGTGGCTATTCTTCAGCTAATTTCAATACGTTTTATACAAAATATTGCAACACCTACAAGAAGATTTTTAATAACCTGGATAAAATCAGTCCAGAATCAGAACTCGATACAAATAAAATGAAAGGGATCAGGCTGATAAACGATTATTTATCAGAAAGAATATATCATTTTAATTTTTACCGGGAGTTCTTTGATCTTATTGACAGTGCTCCAGAGGAGTATGAGCTGGATTATAATCAGCTGCTGAGCATTGCCACTCTTGACAATGTGTTCTATACAGACAAGCTACCTGAAATATCAGAAAAAAAAGTAATGTTGACCAGAGAATGGAATAATAGAGTTAAACTTTATTTGCAGAAAGGAGGAACGGTATTGTTGCTTGCTGATACTGCTCAAGTAAAATCTGACGTGCCCCCTTGTTTTTCCAGCATATCCTGGAATGCAGTCTGGTCTGGTACACCTCCAAATACTTTAGGCATTTTATGTAATCCCAAACATGCCTTATTCAAATATTTTCCTACAGAAGAACATTCAAACTGGCAATGGTTTGACTTGGTGCGTAATTCGAAACCTATGTTACTTGATCATACTACTTATGAATTTAAACCCTTAGTGCAGATTATTCCAGATTGGAACAACAATCGAAAGATAGGCCTAATTTTTGAAGCTAAGGTGGGTAAAGGAAAACTAATGGTTACTTCTATTGCTTTTGACCGGATTATGGCTCATAGCCCTGTTGCACGGCAGATGTATTACAGCCTGGTAAACTACCTTAATTCACCCGATTTCTCTCCGGAAGTGACCCTTACTAACGAAATGATTGACAAGATATTTATTCAGCCATGAAACACAAGAATATCCCTTTGATATTGCTGATCCTTTTTTCAGCCGTGACATATAATTTATATGCCCAGCAGAAATACTGGAATGAGCATACTCAACTCACCCCATGGCGTTTCCCATTGGAGGAGGAGTCATAAATAGAGTAATCATGACCAGCGATAGCAAAGGCTTCGAAAAATTATATCCGAGAGTATTGAACTATTTGAAAGTAGAGAAAAAAAATAAAAATGAAGAACATGAAATATCTGTATCTATTATTATGCACATTGTTAGGGTTTGATACCATGGCCCAAACCGGTCAATCCATCGAAGTCACGCAGATCCGCCAAGAACTGCAAAAGAAATGGCCGGATAACAGAACTGTAAACCTTGTATTTCATGGACACAGTGTACCTTCCGGTTATGCCAACACACCTAATGTAAAAACGCTTCAAGCTTACCCCCATCAAGTCCTGGAAGCTGTCAAAGAAATATATCCATATGCAGTGGTCAACTCTATCACCACATCCATTGGTGGTGAAAATGCCGAACAGGGGGCCAAACGGTTTAAACAAGAGGTATTACCTCATCGTCCGGACATTTTATTCATAGATTATGCTTTGAATGACCGCAGCATCGGACTGGAAAGAGCTTTGAAAGCCTGGGAGAAAATGATAAAGGAAGCGCAGAAGCAAAACATCCCAATCATTCTCCTAACCCCAACACCCGATTTAACCGAAGATATATTGGACGATAAATCTCCACTTGAACAGCATAGTCGCCAAATACGCCGTTTAGCCCACGATTATAAAACGGGACTGATAGACTGCTATGCAACCTTCAAGGAGAAAAGAAAAAATGGAGAAGATTTAAATATATATATGAGCCAGAGCAATCATCCCAATGAGAAAGGACACCGGGTGGTAACCAAACTCATCTTGAACTATTTCTTCGAGGAGGCACAATGGAATGAATACTGCCAAAAGCAAACCATGACGATTATGAAAAAGGTAGCCGACTGGCAACTGATGAATTTCGAAAATCAGGTACGAAAAGGTTCTCAATGGGCCAACTCACATGCTTACTGGGCATGGACTAATGCAACCATGTATATCGGTATGGCAGAATGGGCGAAGATGTCTGATGATCCTAAGTATTGGGATTTTTTGCTGACCATGGGCGAGAAGAATAAATGGCAGACTGGACCTAGTATATATTTTGCTGATGATATCTGTATAATCCAACCTTATGCCATATTATTCAGTAAATACAAGGAACCATACATGATCCAAAACTCCGTTGAGACCTTGGATACACTTATTGCCAACCCTAAGCACAACAGTCTGAGCTATTACAGTGAAGGCTCACATTCCCGCTGGTGTTGGTGCGATGCCCTGTTTATGGCACCAACTTCTTTTGCCCGTATTGGGAAAATAACAGGAGAACCAAAGTATTTCGAGTTTATGGATAAAGAGTTTCAAATCACTTATGACAGTCTCTACTCAGCTGCCGATAGTTTATTTTTCAGAGATACCAGATATATTAATATGCGTGAACAAAACGGGGAGAAAGTATTCTGGGGACGAGGAAACGGCTGGGTAACAGGGGCACTGACCTTCATCATCGACAATATGTCTGCCCAACATCCTTCACGCATTTTCTATATCAGCCTTTTTAGGCAAATGATGAAAAAGATATCTACGCTTCAGGATAAACAAGGCTTCTGGCACTCTTCTCTACTGGACACAGCTTCCTATCCCATGCCGGAAGCCAGTGCATCAGGTTTCTTCACATATAGCCTGTTTTGGGGCCTTAATCATGGATATCTTGAAAAAGAAGAATATCTGCCCATTGCAAAAAAAGCATGGAATGCATTATCTTCCGTCGTACACGAAGACGGCAAGATAGGCTATGTGCAACCAATAGGAGCTGACCCGAAGAAGGTAGATATGAACGACACAGAAGTGTATGGTACGGGGGCTTTCCTGCTAGCTGCAACCGAATATGTCAAATACTTAAAGCATACAAAATGAAAAATAGACTTTTACTCGCGCTGATCTTTATCCCTTGCCTGCTTTCAGCGCAAAACGGATATTATTTCTTCACTGAAAGCGACATCAGCCAAATACGCTCAGCCGCAAAAACGGAATGGGGAAAGGATATCATAGAATCACTGAAAGATACCGTGGAAGCTCGGCGGGAATATCCCCTAACCGTACCTTTACTGGAAGGAGGACATATACACGATTATTTTTGTCCCGAACACAAAGTACGTTTTTCATTCGACTGGAATAAGCCGGAAGCACATTACTGTTCACAATGCAAGCATTATTGGACAGGGAATAAGCGTTATGATTGGGCATGGGTAAATGTGGCGCATACTCATAATTATACATATTTACGCAACTGTATGTATTTATACCTTGCCACTGGCAATAAAGTCTATGCTGAATACATCCGGAACATGTTATTGGATTATGCATCCAAATATATTACTTATCTGGACCACGACACAGCCAGGAAAGTAGGTCCCTGGGGAGGCAAAATGTTTGGTCAAAGCCTTGATGAATCGGCATGGGCCAGTGATATCTGCCGAGCCTATATGGTAGCCAAATCCATAATGACAACTAACGAAATAAGAGAGATAGAAAAAGGTTATCTTATACCCTGTTCCGAGCTTTTGCTGAGAAGAAGAGGAACTGCCAATTGGCAAGTATGGCACAATAGCGGTCTGATAGCATTAGGAGTAGCATTACAAAATGACAGCATCATCAACGTAGCTATCAATGATCCAGAATGTGGATACCATGCTCAAATGGAGCGATACGTTATGAATGACGGCTGGTGGGGCGAAGGTTCTCCTACCTATCATTATTATCCTTTACGAGCTATGCTTCTGTCAGCCGATGCCGTACGTTGCCGTAATATCAATCTATATGACAGAAAACTATATAAAATGCTTGCTGCTCCTGCATCCGGGGTATATGCAGATCTATATTTTCCAGCCCACAATGACGGATGGTATGGAGAGTCTCTAATTGCTCAGGTCAGCCTATATGAAATTGCCTACCAACGCTACAACAAGGATCCATTTTTCCTGAGTGTACTTCAACAGTGCTACCGATATACAGACAGGAACTTCGGTGAAGCATTACAGAATAATATAGAAATTCCTCAAGTAACAGCAATGGCAGCATGGCCATCCATTCATTTTAAGGAAACGGGCTATGCTGTACTCAGATCAGGCACAAAGACGGTAGTCATGAAATACGGTCCACATGGTGGAGGGCACGGTCATCCGGATAAGCTGTCCATTTCCATTCATGACGGTGAAAAGGAGATTGTATCGGATATGGGGACATGTGCCTATGGGGTACCTGCATTTACTAAGTGGTACCGGAAAACTTTATCACACAGCACACTAACCGTAGATGCTAAAGATCAAAAAGAGTCAACCGGCAAATTGTTGGCATTCAAAGCATATAAGGACGGAGGAGAAGTTTCGGCAGAAGCTCCGGACGCATATTCTGGAATCACAATGGAAAGAAAGTTAATTTTAAAGAAGAATAAACTTACAGATATACTTACTGCCCGTTCCGATGAGCAACACCTCTATGATTATGTATTGATGCTTACAGAGAAACCTGTATTCAGCCAAACCGGAGAAGTTATCATCCTCAATGACTCGCCAAGCTACAACTATATAAAAAACGCAATAGTGCGAAAGCAATCATCACCCCTTAATTGCAAAATAGGAAAAGCATATATGAAGATTGAAGTATCCGAGGGACAAGAGTTTGAAGTTATTACGGGGGAAGCTCCTGGCATTCCACCGGGAAACGGAAGTGTTCTGTCAAAATATGATTCACCTTTTTGCTATCCTCTGATTGTAAGAGTAAAAGATAAGAAACTGAGAATTAAAACAGAATGGAAATTTTAATTTGATATTATGAGAATAAGTAAATTTTTAATCGCCTGGGGCATCATAGCCCTATTAATAACCTCGTGTAAACAGGTAGTACGTGAGATTGATCTCTCCGGAGAATGGGAAGTGGCATTGGACAGTCTGGATAAAGGTATTGCAGGAAAATGGTATATGGAATCGTTTCCAGATAAGATCACCCTCCCCGGAACACTTTGTGATGCCGGCTATGGAACTCCATGTACCCTCGATCCTACCATGGACAAGGAGATATTCTTAAATTTGAAACGTAAATTCGACTATCTCGGCCCCGCCTGGTACAAGAATGGAACGAAAAAGATGTCTTCCTTACCCTTGAACGCGTGATATGGAATTCGCAAGTATGGATCAATGGTACTAAAGTAGAAGGACTCAATGAAAGTCTTACCACTCCTCATTACTTCAACTTGAGTAAGTATCTTGTTCCAGGAGAGAATAACAAAATCGTTATACGCATCGATAACCGGAGACAGCATGATATATCAGTCAAAAACCTTGCACATGCTTATACGAACGATACCCAGACTATGTGGAATGGCATCTTGGGAAAAATAGCATTGACAGCAAAAGATAAGGTACAGATTGAGGAATTGCGCCTAACACCCGATATTGATAACCAAACGGTCAATGTCAGTGTAAAAATCGGAAGTAACGGTCCATCCCCGGTATCCGGTAAACTTCTGTTCACTGTCAAAGACCCTAAAGGAAATAAGCTGGCAGATAAAGAAGTACAGGTTAACAACACTGAAATGACATTCACTTATCCCATTAACAACCCAATGTTGTGGGATGAATTCAACCCTAATATCTACGAAGCAACCGCAACTCTTGAAACGGAAGGCATGACTGATTCGAAATGTGAAACATTCGGTATGAGAAAACTGACGAACCAAAATGCTCTCCTACAGATTAATAACAGAAGACTCTTCCTCAGGGGAACACTGGAGTGTTGCATTTTTCCGCTAAAGGGATATCCACCGATGGACGAAGCCGGCTGGGAAAAAGTATTCAGTGCAGCCCGTGATTATGGCATGAACCACCTGCGTTTCCACTCCTGGTGTCCCCCGGAAGCAGCTTTCAACGTAGCTGATAGAATGGGATTCTACCTTCAGATTGAATTGCCTCTATGGACACTCAATGTAGGTGAAGATAAAGGCACTGTTGATTTTCTGTACAACGAAGCTGCTCACATCATGAAAGAATATGGTAATCATCCATCATTCTGTTTCTGGAGTCTGGGGAATGAATTGCAAGGAGACTTTAGTGTCATGGATAAATTACTCACCACCATTAAGCAACAGGATAGCCGTCATTTGTATATGACTACTACATTTACCTTTGAACCAGGACATGGCAGCTGGCCCGAACCTAATGACGACTTCTGGGTTACACAGTGGACTAAAAATGGCTGGGTACGCGGACAAGGAATTTTCGACGATCAGCCTGCAAGTTTCAATAAAGACTTCTCCAGTGCTATAGAGGGTTTGCCTGTCCCACTTATTACCCATGAAATCGGACAATACAGTGTATTCCCCAATCTAAAAGAGATTGATAAATACACAGGCAATCTGATGCCATTAAACTTCAAAGCCGTAGCGGCAGACCTTAAAAAGAAAGAACGGCTCCATCTGGCAGAAGGCAACCTGATGGCAAGTGGCAAACTGGCAACTATTTTATATAAAGAAGAAATAGAACGGGCACTAAAAACTCCCGGATTCAGTGGTTTCCAACTATTGGACCTGCATGATTTCCCCGGACAAGGCACTGCACTCGTCGGCATTATCGATGCATTCTGGGAGAGCAAAGGTTTAATCACTCCTGAAGAATTCCGGAATTTCTGTTCTCCGGTAGTACCCTTAGCACGCTTTGAGAAAGCTACCTATGTAAATAATGAAACCTTTAAAGCTCAGTTTGAAGCTGCAAACTTCAGTGATAAAGTCCTGAGTGATATTCAACCGGAATGGAGATTAAGTGATTCAAAAGGAACGGTCATTGCACAAGGCAATCTGGATAAACAAGAAATACCTGTGGGGAATGCATTTAATCTGGGAAGCATCTCTGTTCCTCTGGAATCCATATCCGTTGCCGACCAATTAACTTTATCCATCCGTTTTACAGGAACCCAGTATCAAAACTCCTGGAATGTTTGGGTATATCCTCAGGAAGTACCGGAAGTTGGTAAGGAAATCTTTTACACCCGTAGCTTTGCCGATGCAGAGAAAGCATTAAGTCAAGGGAAAAAGGTATTGCTGAACCCGGAAAAAGAGGAAATTAATGGGCTGGAAGGCAAATTCGTACAAGTATTCTGGAGTCCTGTGCACTTCCCTAACCAACCGGGAACAATGGGAATCCTTTGTGATCCCGCCCATCCGGCATTAGCCGACTTTCCAACTGAAATGCACAGTAACTGGCAATGGTGGGATATTTGCAAGAATGCTACAACCATGGAACTCGACAGTTTAAAGAACAATATGCAACCGATTGTCAGAATGGTAGATAACTTCTATAAGAACAGAAACTTAGGTTTACTATTCGAGGTAAAAGCAGGAGACGGAAAGCTATTAGTATGTAGCTCAGACCTGGCAAAGAATCTCAATACCCGACCTGTAGCCCGTCAATTACGCTATAGCCTCCTGAAATATATGGAAAGTGATAAGTTCAATCCACAAGAAGAGGTTGCATTTAAGCAGATAAAACAAGTGCTCCATAATGTAAACCGGACAAAGGAAGTAAAGAAGTCAATCTATGAGTAATCTAAATTTCTAAAATTAAATAAAAGAATATGGAGATGCGGCCAAAACCACATCTCCATATTTTATAAATGATCCCTATATAACATTCTCAAGATAAGGATACCATATACTAAAATTACAATTTAACCGATTTCTTCTTCCCACCATATGAAACCGATTTCGTGAATTTCGTCGACTGAACACTCCCTGTTCCATTCTCCTTATCCACCACAACGATATTGAACTTACGTGATTTCAACATACCGGGGAAAGTACCTTCCCGATCTGCGATATTCAACGTCCGGTTTGCATCATCCCAAGTAAACTTAATGGTTGAATAAGCACCTTTTTCATAGTTATAATTATCGTTTTCATCTTCATACAGCACAAATTCGCCATCAGCTCCGGGATAAATGCGTATCTCCAGATTATTCCATTTCTTCTCCGTAGAATACTGTACTTTCGGTCCAAAAGGAACAATGGAACCCGCACGTACATACAATGGAATAATATCGATAGGAACCTCTTTGGTAACCATCTGTCCGCCATTCAATGTTTCTCCCGTCCAAAAGTCAAACCATTTGGTTCCCTTAGGAAGATAAACATCCTGTGTTCCTGTCTTGCTAAAATCTTCATACGGATCTTTCCACTGTTCCTTATCAGAGAATACATACATATTCCTGGTTACGGGAGTCACAAGAAATGCCTTTCCGAACATATACTGATTACTGATAGTATGTACTTTCTGATCTTCGTTGAAGTCCATGAACAAGGCACGGAGGAAAGAACCTGCATTATCAGTCACCTGCCATCCTGTTGAATACAGATACGGCAGCAATGCATAGCGCAGGTTTATGTATTTCTCTTCCGAATCATATACCCAGTCACCCTTTTTGCCCAGATTGTAGATTTCCTTTTTCACACCACTTCCATGCGAACGTTGCATGGGCAGGAATGTACCATATTGAAACCAACGCGTATACAGTTCATGATAGGCTTTATTTTCAGCTCCACCATGATAAGGCCAGTTAAAGAACCCACCTATATCCGTATTCCAGTAAGGTATTCCCGATAGAGAGAAGTTCAAACCTGTAGGAATCTGCTTACGGAATGTTTCCCAATTACACATTACATCACCCGACCAGGTATTCGCCGCATAACGCTGTTGTCCGGCAAATGCACAACGAGTCAGCAGATACACGCGTTTATCAGAGGTTACGGCACGCTGATGCTCATAAACTCCCTTGTTACTCATCAACGGGAAAGCATTTACTACGCTACGATAAGTTCCCATCGCTGTCGGAATATCAAAATCTCTTTCCTGAACATCCAGATGGTCAGGTTCAGTCGAATCTGTCCACCAGGCATCAATTCCTTTACTGAACAGACCTTTATTCAAGTGTTCCCAATAAATATCACGTGCTTTTTCATTATAAGCATCATAAGCTTTCACTCCCCCGTCTGCAGGCCATGTCTTGAAGTTGAACAGGGCATTGATTTTCTCCAAGTCCTTATAAGGATTCGTATCCGGCCCGAATGAAGCCCAAATGGAGATCATAATCTTTGCATTTTTCTTCTTCACGTGATCGATCATCTTCTGAGGATCAGGGAACTCCGGATTATCAAAATTCATAGAGTTCCAGTTAGAGTTCGGTCCCCAATATTGCCAGTCCTGAATAATCCCGTCTAAAGGTACCCCCAGTTCACGGTATTTATCTACAACTTCCATTGTTTCCTGTTGTGATTTGTAACGCTCACGCGATTGCCAGAAACCGAATGTCCACAACGGATACATAGGTGCTTGCCCTGTTAAGTCACGTATTTGCGCTATCACACCATCGGCGTTACCGCCATACATGAAATAATAGTCCATACATTCTCCCACTTCCGAATCAAAGGACATCTCCTGCGGATTATCTGTATAAGTGGTCGGAGAATAATTATCCCAGAACATTCCATACCCCTTCGTCGACTGAATGATTGGAACACTGGCATGCAATGCACGCTGACGCATGAAATGTTTATGATTGCGCTGATTCAGGTCATCAACCTGTTGCTGTCCCAGACCATAGATAGCCTCATCCTTGTCCAGCAAAAAGGCCTGACGTACACTAAAAGTCTGATTCCCCGCATCATTGAACGGAGTAAACTGAGCACCATAATCTTTCTCGGTAAACAATGCCTTTCCTTGCTTGTCAAAGAAAGAAATCCGTCCGGTCTCCACATTGAAATCAACGCGTACAGCATTACTTTTCAGGGAAACGGTTTCTCCTTTCTTCTCGGTCGTTACAGACATGCTTTCAGGGCTTTTAACCACAGAAAGGCTTTTCTTTGTAAAACTACGTCCTTCGGGTGCCTTCACTACACGTACAATTTCAGGGCTGACGAATTGGATCTCAATATCCATTCCCTGCGTAGTACCCGTTATTCCCTGCTTGGTTTGCCGGAAAGTCTGGGCCTCGACAGGCAAGGTCGACAAGAAAGCCGCAGCCACCAGCATACTACTGATTTTTAAATAAAACTTCATGTTCATAATTTCTTTTTTACTTGTTTATATTATGAATAACCTAATGAAAATAATCTATCTCAGTTGAGTCACCTCAGAAAATATATAATCATTTCCTTGCCGTGCCTTAACCCCGACTCTTGCATATAAAAACTTAGCAGCATCAGTCACTCCATTATCACTCAAGTCGAAAGTAAATTCATGTTCACCCGGATTCAGATTGGTGAATGACTTCTCCGCTATCTTCGCAACATTATCCACCAGCTTTGTTTTGGATATATAGATCACCGCCCTGTCAATGGAAGCAGTCTCAACCACCTGATTTATCTTGCATTTCACTTTTACCACCTTATTCTGGAAATCAATCTCAGTATCCTTGATAAGAAAATAAGGAGTAACTTCAACATCCAATATCTGATTACCTTTAATGTTTACTTCAATCGTGTCCTGTCGGGGAATCCACGGACCTCTGTCCTGCCTCAACACAATCTTATAGAAGCCGTCATACATCAAAGAATTAAATTCTCCATCAGAGTTAACAAACAAATTGATGACTCCCCGATCTTCATACTCAGGTCCTTCCTGATAGGCATACATCATACAATCATTGTCATAGGCAGTCCCTCTTAATTGTAGTGCTTCACCTTCATAGACAAACCTGCCCTTAAACTCACTTTTAGGTTCATCAAAGTTATCCAGCTCGCAACCGGTTACCAGAAACAAGCCAAGGATTAATATAAGGCTATTGATATTCTTCATTTTATTTAATCTAATCGTTAGTTACTATATTATTGTAATGGATTCTTAACCAGCTTCGGATTCTTATTAATCCAGCCATCATCAATCGAACCGTAGTAACACCGCATGGTGAAGTTTCTCGCATTCGGCGCCATATAAGATCTGCTTTTCTCGAAAGCCCACTTACCATCATATGGCGAACCGGGCGCATACACCTTATAGGGGAAAAGGGAATACATCTGTGCAGTCGGGCTGTCAATAACCCCATTCCATATAGTATGGGCAAGCCTCCAACGTCTCAAGTCCCACCAACGATGATCTTCAAAAGCAAACTCAACCCTATACTCGTTCACTATGTGCTCAAAAGTGATCGTAGATTCCGTCAATTCTTTAATTCCACCCCGGGCACGAACTCTGTTTATATATTCTACGGCCTTCACCTTGTTTGTTCCCCCTAATTCATAAGCTGCTTCCGCTGCAATCAGCAAAGCCTCTGCGAAGCGGAAACGGGGATACCACATCTCACTATTCTGCGTATCCGAGCCTGCATTGGCAGCTTCATCCAGGAATTTGCGTACCAAGAAACCGGTCTTATTAAACCTGTCGCCTGCCGTTGCCAATGGCCCGTCCAGTGCAGTGATTAGCTGCCCGTCTTCAGTAGTTGCACCTAAAGAACCGATCTTTGTTTTCCATTGGCTCGGGTTCTCTGTATCCTTAATCAACAAACCTGCTTGTAGAGTTACCGGTTCACTTCTATAAAGTGCATTAGGCCATATCACAGTTCCCCACAATCGGGCATCCTTCATTTCGAAAGGCTCTTCCGGATTATCATAGAACACAAAGTTACCATTATCATCATGCGTCTTTATCTCGGAGTTGCTTCCATCCCTGTTTTCAAAAGATTCCACTAAATTGAGAAGTGCTCCCAGAGCATTTCCCTGTATTCCATCTTTCAAAGAGAAAGGCATACACCAGGCTGTGAAGTTAGTCGTCACCTTATCCGTCACAGATCTATCCAAAGCCCAAATAACTTCTTTATTATTCGATTTCTGGCATACAGCCTTATAAAAGCTCAATCCCAAATCCTGAGGATCAGAAATCTGCAACTCATAAGGGCTGTTCTCTATAACTTCCTCAGCAGCAGCCAATGCAGTCTCATAGTATTTAGTAGCCAAATCAGCCGGAATACCGACTTCTCCATTATCCGTCTTCAGAGTCGGAGTAATCTTATTACCATAATTTGCAATGGAGCCTGCATACACGGCAGCACGTGCTTTCAACATTAAAGCCGCCCATTTATTGGCCCGGGCAGAATTTATAGTCGTTTGTTCGGTCAGCTGGCGGGCTATTTCATCACATTCACTGATTACATAATCATAGATTCCCGCCTCTGTGGAACGTGGCACCTGGTAGGTTTCCACATCTATTCCCGATTCATAATTAAACACCTGGTCTCCAACAAGCGGCATTCCACCCAAAGTACGGGCCATGTGGAAATAATGCCAGGCACGCAGGAAACGAGCCTCTCCCTCAAAAGCCTTTTTCTCACTTTCCTGAAGTGCACTACTGCCTCTGACACCCTGTAAAAACAAGTTTACCCGGCGTACAAAGTCATAATCACGTACTCTCCACGAGTTCCGGTCATACTCCGTAAATATCACCCACGGACTTCCATAGCATTTATTAGCTTCGTCCAACTGGTCGTAACTTCCATAATCTCCATTATTCTGTCCCCAGTTTACTTTGCCATACAAATTTGAAAGTACAGATAATACAAGCTCCTTATCTTCATAAATCATGCTCTCAGGTATCACATTTTCAGGTTCCTGATCCAAAAAGGATTCCGAACAACCAGCAGCCCCCATTAAGAAAAGGGCGGATATGATTATCAATTTTATTTTTGTCATCTTGATGCGTATAAAGGTAATTAAAAATCAACGGAAAAACCAAAGTTCACTACTTTCATATTCGGATAGGCCATACCGTTCTCCGCCGTAATTTCAGGATCGATATCAATATCAATATTCTTCAGAGAGAACAGGTTTTGCCCTGAAACATAGAAACGGCAACGGGAAATTCCGACTTTCGAAGTCCACTTTTGAGGTAGAGTATAACCTATCTCCACATTTCTCATCTTCAGATAAGTCATATTGGTATACCAGAAATCACTGGGCCAATGTGTGCAATCACTGTTATTCCGGGTACGTAGAGCCAACGGGTATTTGCCGATATTAAAACCACTATCAGCATCCCAGATATCCACAAGCCTGGTTGAGTTATCCCAAAGGTATTGAGAGAGATTCTTATTAGGATCGAAATATCTCAGAAATCCCTGTTGAACATATGTATAGGCTGTTGCTCCAACAAAATCTGCACGGAAATCAATTCCCTTCCAGTCCAGAGCCAGATTAAATGCAAAGTTCACCCACGGTGTTCCTCCTTTACGATAGCCTATCGGACGCCAGTCGGCATCATTAATCAAACCGTCACCATTCATATCCTTATATTTGGCATCACCCGGTTTCAACGTAATATTTCCCTGATGGTCTTGGTCAACAGGATGGTTTGCAATCTCCTCCCAACTCTGGAATTGTCCATCCGAGACGAGTGAGAACTCCACATCCGTATAACGTCCCTTTATATTTCCTGCCTGATAACGGAACTTCTGCCATTCACTGGAGAATCTGGGCTTGTACCGGTCTCCCACATACCAGCGTGAATAAGTAACGTTACCTCCTACCGTATAATTCACATCTCCGATGCGGTCTCTCCAATTCACAGAGGCGTCGAATCCCCTGGCATAATTAGAGTTCAGGTTTTCCTGAGGCAGTGAGAATCCCACTTCTTCCGGAATCTGCACATCATAACGGCTTGCCAGCAATCCGGTCTGATCTCTGTTGAAATAGTCAAAAGAAGCATTCAGGCGATTATCCAGGAACCCCAGGTCAATACCGATATTCAGTATCTTGGATTTACCCCATGTAATATTATCGGTAGCCAATCCTGTAACAGTACTGCCTGTAACCAGTCCTCCATCGATCACAGCACCACCACTATTATAATTATAGCCTACAATATGACTTAAGGCCGTACCCAATTCTTCACCTAACACACCATACGAAGCACGGATTTTCAGATTGGTGATATTGTCTTTCAGGAAATCGACATCTTGCCAGAACTTCTCTTCCGTAACCCGGTAACCGATAGAAGCCGACGGAAAGAATCCCCAACGTTTACCCCGTTTATACCGGTAAGAGCCATCATATCTACCGGATAATTCTATGATGTACTTATTTGCGTAGTCATAGTTCAAGCGACCTATATATCCCATACGTGTCTGCGGGTTACCAATGCCATCTGTAAAATTAGACAGACTGGTTTTATCGATATAAGGGATTCCGTTTGCCGGAGGATTTCCCAATGCATACATTCTTGGATAAGTGCCTTTCTTTGCCTCAAAGCCCACAACGGCATTCACATGATGGAGTGCAAACGTATTTTCATACGACAGCTGAATATTGGAAGTCAGTTCTTCTTTCATCTCCATACTTCTTTCCGTATAACGTGCCGTACCCGTCTCCACTACATTGTAGACATCACCCTCCTTGTCATACTCATAGAATTTATAAGAGTATTCCCGGTTCGACTGTCTTCTGTTTGCCAGCCAATAGCTGAATAATCCTCTTGCTTTCAGGCCTTTCAGAATTTCATATTCGGCAGTACCGTTAATCTGAATGACCTTCCACTGATCCTTATATCTCCCTGCATGCTCGTAATTCATCCAGCCGAAACTGTCTTGTGCCCAAGGTGCCGATATTGCCGGATACTTAGGGTTATTATTAGCATAAGGCTTTTTAGTCGGCAGGTTATTATAAGCTCCATAGATAGGCAGATTATAGTCATCACCCGGCAATCCCGGATTATCGGTAGTCTCTATGCGTCCATTGATTGCTACACCGACTTTGAACCTGTTTGTAATATCAATGTCGATATTAGACTGCATATTGGTTCTGTTGAAACCATTAAAACCTCTGATATTTCCTTCCTGATCGATATGTCCAAGGCTCAGGTAATATCTGACTTTCTCCGTGCCACCGGATACATTTGCATTTACATAAGACTGCGGCGCACTCACCCAAATGTACTTATACCAGTCGAAAGAAGTATGGTCTTCGTCAACCTTATCCACCCATTTCTGGTATTCTTCTTTCGTAACGGTTCTCGGAGTTCCATTTATAGTTTCGGTCTGTATAATAGCTGCCAGGTAATCTTCCGCCGAAGCAGGTTTCGGATAGTTGGAAGGTAACTGCCATCCATAATACCCATTCACATTGACCTTCAACTTTTGGTTTTTCTGTCCTCTTTTGGTAGTTATTACCACTACACCATTAGCAGCCTGCATACCATAAATAGCCGCCGAAGCATCTTTCAATACAGAAACAGATTCGATATCATTAAAATCCAAGTTATTCAGGTTACCGGAATCTTTCTGCACACCGTCAATAATGATTAAGGGCGTTCCCATGTTTCTGATCTGGATATTGGGAGCGGCCCCCGGACGTCCGTTATCCTGACGGAAATTTACACCGGGGAGCTTACCTACCAGTGCACCTGTAGCCGTTACCGACTTTGCATGCGCCAATTCTTGTGCACCCACAGAAGAAATTGCACCCGTAACAGAAGCCTTTTTCTGGGCAAGTCCAAAACCGGTGACTACCACTTCATCCAGCAACATACTATTTTCTTTCAGCGTCACAACAATATTATTTTTGCCGGATACCGGAGCTGTTTGGGTGATATATCCTATAAAAGAGATAGTCAGTACATCATTAGAACGAACCGACAGTTTAAAATTACCTTCCACATCGGTTATTGTACCATTCTTACTTTTCTGAGCAACTACACTGGCTCCTATCACAGCTTCCCCCTGATCATCCACAACAGTTCCGCTGATATTTATATTATTCTGTGCAGCCACATGAACAAAACTCAGAAGGACAATCAGTGAAAGTATTAGCTTCTTAAGATTCAATTCCGGTAAACGATACCGGTAGTTTGGTGTTAAAAAGAGATTATGATTTTTCATGCATTAAATGATTCATAAAACGGTTAATTAATTAAAGTTAGAAATAAAGGTAAAAAACATGATACGACTTTTAAGGTGCATTTTCCATGGCAATTGATTTATGGGTTAATACTCGGTTATTTCAATTGCAAAAGTACCGGGAAGACGGCTCTAAGTAGGGGTCAGCTCGTTGCTTTTTAGGGTACATTTCGTTGTTTTCAAAGGAAAAATGCACAGTAGGCAAGGGGGTTACCTGAATCTTGCCAGTTAACTGGCAAAAACCGACATTCAATAAGATACGACTAATTACACTAATCGGAAAAGAAATGAATAAATAGATACGCGGACGACACGGATAAGGCGGACGAACGCGGACTTTAATTTATCATTTATA
>OHBP01000565.1_pt1 | contig 18099 bp, 21 predicted proteins | sample 1577471 | NCBI WGS metagenome assembly OHBP01 (sample SAMEA3879503, study PRJEB24766) | human gut metagenome | biome: human-associated habitat; feature: feces | place: USA | collected 1985/1987
TTGTTTTTGTGAAAGGACGGTAATCGACAATGAAATCTGACAATGCCATCTGGAACGGTACAAGTATTTTCGTGGGCATCATTGTAGCCATCGCCGCGTTCGTGCACGGTGCGTTACTGCTGCCGCTTCTGCTTGTTGCCTGCTCCGTCTGGGGGCTGTATGTGCTGCACCACCTGCGGGGCAGTCTCCCGGCAGTCCCCAAGAAGAAAGCAAAGACTCCCCGCCGCGCTAAATTTGTGGTGCCGGACATTGAGGATGAACCTCTCAGCGACATTCTGCTGCTCCATGTGAACCAGCGCATTACCGTTGCACTTCGCACAGCGGGCAGCAATATCACATGGGAATGGGCCACCAAGGACCCGCTTGCTATTGTTAAAGAGGGTGGGCGCTGCCTGATCCGTGTTCACGGACTGGACGGCTTTGAGAGTGCCGAAGTCGTACTGGACAAGCAGGCGCATCTGCGGTGCGAGCTTATCAACACCGTGCCGCTGCGCCCGAACCCCACGGCAGACGCAACCGAAAAGCCGCGTATACCCGCCGAGACTCCCCCGCTGCCCGACCCGCGCATCTGGTATGAAACCGAGGGCCGCGCAACGCTTGAGGGCATCGTGGCTGATCTCAGTTCCCGCGGGCATCACTCGATGACCGTGCAGGAAGACGGTCACATCAAGCTTTCGGACGGCAGCACATCGGCGCTCCCGGAGCTGCACGGCTTCCCACCTGTTGGCTGCTGGGAAAAGCTGAAGCAGGTCTTTGCAGGAGATGGACTGGCCGCCGAGGAAATTTCCGGCAAGCTGGTTCTCTCGTGGTAAAGGGAGGTTTCGCGTATGAAATCCGGTGTATCTTTACAGCAGATGTTGACCGAAGTAAAGCGGCAGAGCGAGTCCAAGGAGGACTACCTCATTGCCCCCAACCGCCTGCGGATGGAATCCTACGGCAAAGAAATGTTTCTGCACCTGTCGGACGACAGTGGTATCGAGCTGATCGAGCCCATGACCATCACTGGCATCGCCCATCGTCAAATCGGCACGCACCTGCGCATTCCTGCCGCCTACTATGACCGTATGCGGGAGGAACGTCCCGACTTGCTGGCCTACAATGCCAACACATGGTTCAAGCAGGAAAGCAGCCAGCGCATGCTGCGTACCTTGGACGGTTCTGCCCGCGCATATTTGAGCAACCGATATCGTCGCATCGACAATATCGACATTGCCGGGGTGACACTGCCGATTCTCGGCGGGCTGCCTGACATCCGCTTTGAAAGCTGCCAAATCACCGAAAGCCGTATGTACATCAAGGCCGTGAACCCCCGCTTGCAAGCAGAAGTATCCCCCGGCGACATTGTGCAGGCCGGGGTTATCATCAGCAACAGCGAGGTCGGGCTTGGATCCGTCAGCATCCAGCCGCTGATTTATCGGCTGGTGTGCAGCAACGGTATGGTCGTGAATGAGGCCGCAGCCCGCCGCAACCATGTGGGCCGTGTTACCGACAGCGGCGAAAATTTCAGCGTCTACTCGCAAGCAACCTTGGACGCTGAGGACAAAGCCTTTGTCATGAAAATTCAGGACACCGTGCGCGCCGCCGTGGAAGAAGCGCGGTTTTCGCAGGTCGTCGACAAAATGCGGGAGGCAAAAGCCGCGCAGATGGACACTCATGATGTGCCGGCCGTCGTCAAACTTGCCAGCAAGGAGTTCCACATTACTGACAGCGAAAGTACCGGCGTATTGCAGCGGCTGATCGAGTCCAACGATCTGACGCTGTACGGTTTATCCAACGCCGTGACCCGTCACAGTCAGGATGTGGAGAGTTATGACCGCGCCAGTGAACTGGAAAGCATCGGTTATAGTATTTTGACCATGCCGCCTCGGCAGTGGTCGAGAATCAACAGGGCAGCCGCCTAACACTGCCCCACACACAGGAGGATTTTTTATGTCTATGATGAACGCTAACGCCACAGCCACCACCGCCATGACCACCAACGAACCGCTGGACTTTGAACTGCCCGAAATGGGCGATTCCGATTTCAGCAATGAGGAACTCGCTGAGGACATGGACGGCCTGACGATGTCTTTTCCCCGCATCAAGATTCCCGCTGGCGGCGTGTTGCAGTTTGAGATTCCCAACGGCGACCCGCAGCATCCGGATTACAGCCCCACGCTCACTGGCGTGATTTTGTTCAGCCATGCAAGCTGTGTTTACTGGCCGGAGGGCGACGAGTACAGCGATGATGTACCGCCGCTTTGCTCCTCGGTGGATGGCAAGCAGGGCTACGGCGAGCCCGGTGGTGTTTGCGAAACTTGTGCGTTGAGCCAGTTTGGCAGCGCCAGCAACGGCCGCGGCAAGGCCTGCAAGAATATGCGGGTGCTGTATCTGCTGCGCAGCGGAGAGTTTATGCCGCTGGCGATCAATCTTTCGCCCACCAGCATCAGCCCGTTCCGCGAGTTCTTGAATCAGGGCTTTGTTTTCCGAAACCGTGCCACCTACGGCAGCCTTGTGGAGATTGGCTTGAAACGCCAGACAAACCCGGAGGGCAAGGATTACAGCGTTGCCACGTTCAAGCGGCTTGGCGATTTCCACGGCGACCAGCTTGCTTCCGTGCGCAAGTACGCCTTGAGCTTCCGTGAGCAGATTCGCGGCATGAACCGCCAGCGCATCGAAGCAAAACGGGAACAGGATGATGGTCTTTGCGAGGTGGAGAGTTACACCGCCGCCCCTGCGGCCGCCGATGACAGTTTCTGCATCGGTGCCACGGTGAACGGCGACACACAGCCGCTGCCCGCGTAACAGTTTATGAGGGAGGTGCTTTATGCACGATATTCCGTTGAATGACACCCAGCGCATTTTTGCCGACAAGAACCACAACCTTGTCTACAAGTTTTTACACGAGAAGAATCTGCCTGCAAGCGAGTATTATGACATCGTCATTTTCGGCTACCTGCGGGCGGTGCAGCGGTATCTGACCGACCCGAACCTTGCAGGTTATTCCTTTGCCACGGTTGCGTGGCGGGCGATGGAGGGCGAAGTTGTCAATACCCACCGCACCGACAAGCGCCGTTTTCGCGTGATCCGCTTCGTCCGACCCCGACAGTCTTACACGGGGCATCTAACCCGGCGCCCCACGCCGACAGTCACTGATGAGGAATCGTTGCGTGAAAGTGAGGTCGCATTGCTTCTGCACGCTCTCGCCAAGCGGGTAACGCCCCAGCAGATGGAGATCATCCGTCTGCGCACCAAGGGATACCAGACGAACGAGATCGCGCAGATGCAGAATACCTCGCTGTATCATGTAAACACGCTGCTGGACAATGCGCGGTTCATTGTTGTCGAGTTGTGCAGAGAGGCTTAAAGGGAGGCAAGGACAGAATGAAAAAGCGGAAGCTGGAGCTTTACATTACCGGCAAACTGATGTCCGCATTGATGGTGGGCAGGCCCGCCATCTTCAGCGCCGGCGGCGAGATGTACCATACGGCCCCTGTGGTGAAGATCCACGAGACGGAAACGCAGGAGATCCACTTCGAGACATCCACCACCCATTATTACATCAAGCCCCGCCCTTTTGTACTCGCGGTCCTCAACCCGCGCCGACAAACGCTGGCCGCGTGTGCGTAAAGGGTTGAATGTTCACAGAATGATTTGATAATAGCCGTGGCGGCATTTTGCTGCCACGGCTTCTTTTGGAGGTATCCCCCTATGACAAATAATGAATGGGGCTTTATTACACTTCCAACCCACGCCGACCCAGAACAGCGAGCGATTGCACGGTTAAAGCTTTCCAGTGAAATGTCGCTGGAGCATTACAAAACACCGCTGCTGCTCACCCATTCAGGCGGAAAAGACAGCTGCGTTTTGACCGAGCTTGCCCTGCGCGCCGAGATACCGTTTGAGGTCCTGCACGCGCACACCACGGCAGATGCGCCGGAAACCGTCCACTTTGTACGGAGCGAGTTTGCGCGGTTGGAGAATCGAGGCATACGGTGCAGCATCAACTATCCTTTATATAAAGGTAGGCGCACGAGTATGTGGGACCTGATTCCCCGCAAGCTAATGCCTCCGACCCGCGTGGCCCGGTATTGCTGCGCCGTCCTCAAGGAACAAAACGGCAAGGGGCGCTTCCTTGCCACAGGTGTTCGCTGGGCAGAAAGCGTCAGCCGTTCCAAGCGCAGGGGCATCTTTGAAAAGCAGGTTTCCAACCGCGATAAGGAAGTACATATCCGAAATGACGAGGAAAGTCTGGATGCGCTGTTTGCCCCCTGCAAGCTGGCGGCGAAGCGCTTTGTAAATCCCATTGTAGATTGGAGTGACCGGGAAGTCTGGGATTTCCTGCATGATGCAAGGATACCTGTGAATCCACTCTATTTCTGCGGCTTTTCACGGGTAGGCTGTATTGGCTGTCCGATGGCCGGGAAACATCGCTATTTTGAGTTTGCCCGCTATCCGCAGTATGAGAAGCTGTATCTTATAGCTTTTGACAGAATGCTTGAGGAACGGCGCAGGCGCGGAAAACTTGACGGAAGCTGGCACATGGGTACTACAGCGGAGGATGTATTTCACTGGTGGATGGAAGACGATTTCATCCGCGGTCAGATGAGTTTGGAGGAATTTTTATATGTATGCTGAGAATTTGATTTCCACCCCGGAGGCACAGGCCGACTTCTACCCTACCCCAAAGGAACTGGGCAAAAAAATGTTACAGGGTATTGACCTTGGTTTCATCAGCACAGTTTTAGAGCCATCTGCCGGAAAGGGGGATTTGATTCGGTGCCTTGCCGAAGAATCGATTGCACAGGAACACCGCTACAATCCCCACACCTTGAATGTGGATGCCATTGAAATTGACCCTTATATCCGCAGTATTCTCAAGTATGAATTTGGCAGTGCCAGACGGCAAGAAATTCAGCATACCCTGCGCGGATTTGAAGATCGTACCCGTTACGATTACAAATTCGACAAAGAGGTTGGTCTAAATGACGAAGAAAAGACCGCTCGTGCGCAATTAAGGTACGAATCTTCTTTGCGGGGCAGAATAGATCTACATATCGTTCACGATGATTTCTTGACCTTCGTTTCCCGCAAAACCTATGACCTGATTCTGATGAACCCACCGTTTTCTGCCAGCTGTGAGCATCTTTTGAAGGCCATAGAGTTGCTAAAATGCTGCGGCGGTAAAATTCGCTGTCTGCTGAATGCCGAAACTGTGCGCAATCCTTATTCTGCCCAACGGCAACTCTTGCAGCAGTATCTGGAAGAATATGGAGCTGAAGTAGAAATCTTGGCGGACGCTTTCAAAGATGCAGAACGCCAGACTGATGTTACCGTAGCACTGGTGCGCATTGATATTCCGAGGCCAACATACCATAGTGAGATTTACTCCCGTTTGAAAGAAGCCTCCAATATAGAACAGCCACAGACTGAGGCAACGGAATTGACGCTGACAGATTTTCTCGAAAACATCGTGCAGCAGTTCAACTTTGAAACCGATGTCGGGATTGCTTTGATTCGGGAGTATCTGGGGATGCGTCCTTATTTGATGGAAAGTATCCCTCCTGGCCAATATAGTGACAGCACACTGGTGCTTTCTGTTGGCACAGACCATCGTTCAAGAGGGCCGCATATCAATGATTTTCTACGTCTCACCCGCCGGAAATATTGGAACGCTCTGTTCCATAACGACAAATTCATGGGTAAGCTAACCAGTGAACTGCGCCAGAAATACTATGACATGGTCGGAAAGCTGGTAAACTACGATTTCACGCTGTTTAACATTCAGCAGATCTCACTGGAAATGAACGCAGAACTGTCACAGGGCATCCAAGATACCATCTTCAAACTGTTCGAGCGTTTTACGGTCGAGCATAGCTGGTACCCGGAGACATCGAAAAATGTTCATTACTTTAACGGCTGGAAAGCGAATAAAGCCCACAAAGTCAACAGCAAAATCATCCTGCCTGTGAATGGAATCTTCTCGGATTACTCTTGGTCTGATGCATTTGAAGTCAGCCATGCTGAAGCCTGCATCTCGGATATAGAAAAGGTGTTCGATTTTCTGGATGGCAACATGACAAGTTATGTGAATCTGCACGGTGTACTGGCGCGTGCTGCCAGAGCCGGACAGACGCGAAACATCCCCTGCAAGTATTTCGATGTGACCCTTTATAAAAAAGGTACGATGCACATTCGGTTCCACAATGAAGAACTGCTGGAGCGTTTCAACATCTATTGCAGCCGAGGCAAAAACTGGCTACCGCCGAACTACGGCAAACGCACCTACGCCGATATGCCGCAGGAGGAACAGGCGGTCATTGATTCTTTCCACGGCAACGGTGAACCCGCTTCCGGCAAAGAGCGATATGCCGAAATTCTCGCAAAGCGGGATTACTATTTACAGGCACCCAAGCAGGACTTTCCCCTGCTGACAAACTAAGAGGTAAAAAGCCTATGTATAAAGAAAAAGTACGCAAATTCAAGTGTTATTACTGCTCGGACTGTAAACTCTATGCCGGGTCTGAAACGAAAACGATTCACGGTCGGCGCATGAAGCCGAACACAAAATACTGCACCGGCGGCAAAAAGGTCATTATCTTTCGATCCGACGACCCAAAAGTAAATGTACCGAAATGGTGTCCTAAGCGGCGTATGCCTCCTGTGTTACGGATCTACCACTTCCGCTCTGTGGAAATTGAGTTGGGCGAAAGTATGCTTGCGGCCAACGGAATTTCGTTTTTCCCCTACCCCAGCCGCTATGCAGTGCGGTATGAGGGGGACTCACCTTATACCGCGATGGAATTTGCAAAGCAAATCAAAAAGTGCTCTTTGGCCGAACTGCTCCCTATGCAGCTGCTGCCCTATGAAATTCTGGAAATCGACGATGGCATCCGCCCATACTGTTTCCTTGTAGAGCGTCTCGGTCGCGTGCGGTGCATCCGCTTCAAAAGCGACATTGCACGCGAAAACAAGTTCGATGAATCAGACAATAAGTCAATTTGATTTTACAGGGCTCTCACAGGCGTTTCGTTCGTTGTTGATTGCATTGACAGCAAAGTACTCGCCATTAAATGCCCTGTGTAATGTATGTTTCATTTGACTGTTGCAGTATGGTCATTGCTTGCATCAAAGCAATGTGTAGCACTTTATCTTTTTTCAAAAAATCTCCGTCACATCATAACGTGACGGAGATTTTTCCCTGTATCCTATGTGAATGTATCATTAATTTATTGTCTCTGCTTCCACATTCGTTCATCTTCTATTGTACGCAGTTTACTCAATAATAGAAGCATTTACACTAGTGCATGTTTAGAAATCATACGGTACATATACAACAATCGTTTTGTTTTTCCCATCATAACTTCCCTCCTTTTTTCTGCAGGAAATGTATTCTATTTTGTAATCCACATAAGACATCCTTTTCTCATAAACACAATTAGTTGACACATAGCATTTTTCGCAAATTTCGTCCTCATGATGTTTTAATGCTGCTGGGTCATTGAATTCACGATCTTCTAAATAAATATTCTCGATATGACCACATTTGCGTTTTATCTGTTTCCTAGGCATTGTAACCTTCTCCTATTTATGTAAATCTTCCAGAGCATTCCTATGTGCAATTCTGTATTCACCCTATCATTTTTATTGTATCTAAAAATATTGCATGTCAAATGATTGTCAACGGATTCTCTTTATATAAATTATTTGCATAATAATTAAGCGCTTCCCTCAAGTTTTTGCTAATTTGGAACTCATCATTCGCTTTTTCCAAATGCTTTTTTATGTAATGCCAAAGTACCAGACTAACCAAAATTAATATGCACACACTGCTTACCATCGCCCCTCTTCTTATCGCTTCATTCGTACCATCACCAATTGCATTCGTAACGCTGCTAAGCGTTATTGTAAGAAGTGTAACGACAATCTGCGTCAGAAGGTTTTCTTTCTGCCGCTTCTCTTTTTCTTTCATATACTGTTGACTTTCAAGGATCAGCCAAGGCACTGCATTTTTCAAATCAATTTTAAAGTCTTCTGCTGTGTTAATAAGGGCTTTTACTGAAACACTTTCAAAGTATTTTGTTATTTCTTCCATACTGTGCTTGTCATTTATTGAGCGCTTCTCATACTTTTTCCGGTTATATGCCACCGTACTTGGCATCAGATTTAGAACCAGAAGGCCACTGACAAGATAAAGAGTCATACTCCATCTATACAATGTTGTTTCTGATGTCAATATGTTCCATCCCAATGACACAATCAAAAGAATTAGAGAAATTGAAAACACGATCATCGCTATTGCTAAAATCTCTGGAAATCGTGCTGCCTCAATCCTCATTTTTAAATTTTTCAACGCCCATTTTATTCTGAGCAGGATTGATGTTGTCGGACTGCTTTGTGCCTTTTCCACTTGCTTTGGCGACAAACTGTTCCTGTACCGTTCTTCTGTATACTGGTTATCTGCCATTTTCCAGTTGTATTTATATTCTTCCAAAAATTCATCAAACATATGCTGCTCCTTTTCGTTTTATTGTCCTATCCATTCTAACCATGCAAATTATCATTTCTTTTGTGTTCATTATATCGACATATCGCTACAAAGTGAATATAAATAGAATAGAATTTATAAAAATTTAAAATATTCTTGAATTCCCACATTCCCTTATGCTTTTCCGCCAATCTGCACAAAGTTTTCTTGCTCGTCATATTGACTATTAGCATTTGGCATTACAAAGAAAAGTCTCCACACCTCAACGGTCGCGGAGACTTTTCTCTGCTTATTTTACCTCAAAAATTTCTATGCAATGTACAAATACCATACATTGCTCTTGATAAAGGTCATCATCAAATATTCCATTTATCACAGAGTATTTCCGCAAAAGATTTTTGTATCGGCCAAACAATTCCTCGAATGCAGATTTGCTTCCTCCTTTGGACGCAAGTAACAGCTCAATAAATGTCATTTTTCTTTCTCCATTTTAATACGTAGTTTTTCAATGCTTCTATAATACGTAGAAGCTGCCGCTCTTTCTGTGAGTTTCGTTTCTTGAGCAAGTTCCTTAAATGTTTTCCCTTTTAGGACATACCCTGTGACAATAAACCGCGCTTTGGGCTTTAACTGTTGCACTGCAGCCACTAATTCTTCATTTTGAACCTCCAGTCTATCCCACACAGTATTCTCTTCGGCTCCAAAATTTGATTGTTCTTCCTCCCTTTTTGCCTGGTTCTCTTTATCTCTTATTTTCTTTTTTATGTAAGCCTGACGCTTTCGTTTTACCGCCAGAACCACATAAGCAGTAAACTGATTTTGACATATATCCTCTTTGGATGTTCCACTGTTCCTTTTTACCATTCTATTACTCCCATCATTTTTTCGATGGGAATAACGGAGGAGAACGGCAAAGTGGATCAATAATATTATATTGGAAAATAGCACACATAAATTCTTCAGCACAGTTCCATTTAGACAGGATCTGCACTGTCAAAATTTACGTATGATACTGACAATTCCATGTAGCAGTTCCTATCTTGGAATCGCCAGCACTAATCATCCAACACTCTCGCAAGTACGAAGCTCGATAGAGTTGCCCTTAACAAATTTGCTACCATCTATAGCTGTACTTCAAGAAATAGCTTTTTAGTTCGTTTTTCAATCTGGTATCCGTCTAATGATATTACAGAGAATCTTTTCGTTAATTTTCTTTCACCTCGCTATTTCTTTTTATTCCTTTATGTTTGAACTGACCGTTCGTCTGCGTTTGTCTACCGTGCAGTTCATATTAAAAACGTTAATATTTCACAGACCGCATATTTGTGTTCAAATAATCGGGATTTTTGAACAAGTTCATCTTCTGCATGCAATTTCCTCACAAATATTTTTTCTAAGTGCGCTATAAATGCGTCAAAATCGCCACGGCATCTCTGTTTATAGAGTGAAGCAGTTCTTCTATGACAAAGATAAGGAGCATTTATTATGTCTGCACACAATCAAAAATCCGCATTTTCCTCCTATTATCACGATACATGGACTCTTTTAAAAAATTATCGTAGCGTTTCATGGAGTATTGAAGTTTCCGATTATAATCTTCAGGCGGAATTTCGCACCGAGTATGGTTGTGCTTCCGAGGCCGCGCTGGATGGTCTTGAAGCATCAAATTCAAACACACATCTTGAATCTTATGTGCACTCGCTGGAGCGGAGTAAACGGATGCTACAGCTTATAAATTCTGCGATTGATCTCATGCGAAAAAAGCACGAAAAGGGGGAACTCTATTACTGGATTTTGTACTATACATATCTTGCCCCTCATCATTATGCGAACAACTATGAGATTCTGCATTTTCTTGAATTAAAAGGAATGCCTATGTCGATGCGCAACTACTATCTTCGTCGGGAAGAAGCGATTAATGTGCTGAGCTCTGTTTTGTGGGGTTATACCTCAACCGACTGCGAAGAACTTATCAATCGTCTACTTCCGGAATAATCACATAAATCCCCTTAGGCACCTTTTAATAGCTTAGAAAAGCAATTGGGATCAGCAAAAACGCCGACCCCAATTGCCATTTCTATTTAACAATAGAATTATCTGTTTATAATATTGTGATTCTATTGCCTACAATATTGCCGCCATATAAAGCTCCTTATGGCTGAACTTTTCATCTGTCTATGTACCGCATATACAGCAACAGTCCACGTCAATTACAAACGTGGACTGCGCATCGTGTACACGTTATCCAAAACGTGTATCATACAAACATTTTACTGTTCTTCTTTTACAGCAATCTTTTCAGTTTCTTCTGGGCGAGTAGGCTGAAACAGGCCCCACGGCGAATCCGGCGGCCATCCGTAGCGTTCACGATGAACAACTGCCTGTGCCATTTCATGGGCAAGATGCTGTGTAAAGGTTTCTTTTGATACCATAACTATTACCCCTTTCGTCCTTATACTTAAAATTTTTATCAATAGAATGCATTATTGCATTCCAAGGCCGAGCTTAGAAATCAATAGTGTGACCGCAACAGCCAAAATCGCAGAAGTCACTCGATATGCTATCGGTTCCCTAAAAAATAGCAATAGGCACGCCGAAAGCATAACGATTGCTAATCTTAATTTCACTTCTTTGCGTACTGCAACAAGTTCTTCCGCGTTCAAATGAAGGGCAGCATTATTTGCTGGTGCTAATCTTAAAATTAAAATAGAAGCAGCAGCAAGACAAATCAGATTTGATACGGGATGCAATCGCTTTGCAAGCTCTAGTGATACGATCATTGTAAATGTTGACCCTAAAAGGCATCCCTCCGGCGTTTTAGCATGGTACCCTCCTGTCCGCATACGAATGAAGCGGAAGACCAGCAGAAAAAGGAAAGTGCTTCCCCATCCGTCAAAAAATGCACCTACTGGAAGCAGAAGAAGAAATGTAACCATTCCCATTAGGCGGCGCATCAAACCATATTGCAGCCAAGCAATCTGATCTGGTTTGATATAGTGCTTTTGTAAACAAAAAGCCGCTATCCTTGCCGCCAATGCTTCCATTTATGTCAACTCCTTACGCTGCTCATTTTATCAGCAGAAAATGATTACCGCCACAAAAATGTCACAAACGCAAAAAATATGACATAAACGCAAAATTTGAAAGATGGAGAAGCACTCAGTACAAAATCTCAGCAATCAGCCGAGTGATCAATTCCGTTTCCTCGGTTGTTGGTTTCGGAGCATTTTTGTGTCCTTGAGATCTTCTTTTCTTGGTTCGAATGTACGCTGTCAAGTCCATAAGCAATTGCACCTGCTCTGGGCTTAATTCCTTAAGCGATAGGACATTACATTTCTCACCGCTTGTCAAATAATCCAACGAAACATTTAGAACGTCTGCCAGTGCAGCTGCCTCCGTCAGTCGCGGAACGGCAAGATCACTTTCGTATTTCCCCAGCACTGAATCTGAAAGTCGCAGGTTCGGATCAAACCCTTTTGCACGTTCAACCACCATCTGCTGCGTAAGATTTTTGTCTTTTCGCAGTTTTAACAGGCGTGGCCCGAAATCATACAACATAAGCGTTTTACCCTCCTTGCACAATATAAATATTTTACAATTCGGCGCCGTTTTAATTATGGAATTGTATTGATTAAATTCCACAAACGTGGTATATAAAAAGAAATCTATTGACAAAACCCGGAGGATTCGTTATTTTGAAAACATACCCCAAACAAAAGATTAGCCGTCGAGCCTATATAGGAGAGAGTATGGTCAAGATTCTTATTTGTGATGATGATTCCACATTCGCACAGTCAATGTTCAAAATGATCCTATCATTGCCGGCCTATTCCAGCAAATCCATGAAATTGAGCTGCTTAACTGATATTGCTGAAATGAGTGCTAACACTATCGCACAATATGACATTCTATTTCTCGATATTGACCTCGGTAAAGAAAGCGGAATTGACCTTGCCAGAAAGATGCGCAAGATGAATCCGGAAGCCGTATTGATTTTCGTGACAAACTTCAGTGAATATGCCCCTGAGGGCTATGAAGTGGATGCTTTTCGATACCTTGCCAAATCCGAGTTGGAAAAGAAGCTGCCAACCTATTTTGAAGATGTACTGGCAATGTGCCGCACCCGTCAACGGAAAGTAGAGATTCTCTGTGAGGGTGAGAGTGTGCCTATTCCGGTTCAATCTCTTGCATGGATAGAAAGTCAGGGGCGCGAACAGTATCTCCATTTGGTAGGCGGATGCCGTGAGCAGCTAATTACCCGATTAACTATGACGCAGCTTGAGGATTTGCTTGTTCCTCATGGATTTTTGCGTATCCACAAAAGTTATCTTGTAAATATGGCGTATTTACAGTCTTTTCAAAGCACAAGTGCAGTTCTGACAATCGGTCAAACGCTTCCTGTGGGGGCTCGTAGTTATCGCGACAATAAGCAAAAATTTGTAAGATGGCAGGCGCAGCAACTATGGTAGTAATTTGGGGAAATATTCTCAGCTTTATAGGCAATGTGGTTGCGCTGGCAGTCGAAGTCCTTGTATTTAACGCTTTCTTCCCTCGTAATGAAAACAGAAAAAGTCAATGGCTTTGTATTCTCTTGTGGTGGGCCATTGCTACATTCTTGTCTATATCCGTTGGCACAAAATTTGGATACACACTCAAAATGCTTCAAGAAGTCGCTTTAATATATTTGTTTTGTGCTTTTTTGTACCAAAGTCGCCGAGATCGGAGGTTATTTATCGTTGTAACGGTATATTCTGTTTTATTTTCTTATAATCACTGGTTTGATGAACTCTGTATGCGTATTAGTGGGTTTACCTACGAAGAATATATATGGAATGTTCCGCTTTATTCTATATTCTTTTTTCTCCGTTGTTCGTTTATCTTAGCATTTGCATTTCTAATAAATAAGTACCACCAACCGCTACGTGCAAGAATACAGCCAAGGGCTTGGGTCCCTTTATCAGCTTTTTTCCCTGTTTGCACACTGCTTGTACTCAGGCAGGTATATACCTATTCGGAAGAACAACGTGTATGGCAGATTTGTTTGCTGATTCTCAATCTTGTTGATATTGCCGCTTTAATTTTGTTAGACTACCTTGAAGAAAACGCGGAAAATCGTGAGAAGCTGATTGCTGCCAATGAACGCGCCCACGTTCAGGACGAAAATATACAGGCTCTGAGTCAAGCATATGCAGGGCAAAGAAAAATGACGCACGACTTCCGTGCAAACCTCTCTACTTTATCTGAATTGTTGGAAAGTGAACGCGTTGACGATGCCAAGGAATTCCTTTCCGAGTTGAATGTACGTCAAAGTGAGCGAATTTTGCTTGTCAACAGCCATAATGCTGCTATTGATGCGGTTCTAAACCAAAAGGGATATATTGGGAAGAAGCAAGGCATTGATATGCGGTTTCGTGTCAATGATCTATCCGCGCTGAGGCTTCCTCGTGTAGATGTGACTATTGTGCTGGGCAATTTGATTGATAATGCCCTGGAAGCTTGTGCAGGCTTGTCCGATCCAAACCGCTGGGTCAGTATTCAGATCCTTTACAGCGAGAATATGCTTTCTATTTTAATTATCAATCCCAGTAATATCGTTCAGATCAACGATGGCCACATTCCTACAACCAAACAAGACCCTTTGCTTCATGGCTTCGGCATTGGGAACGTCAAAGACATTTTAGAAAAGTATCATGCCGAGTACCTTTTCACTTATGATGACGGACGATTTATTTTTAGCGCAGACTGGCCTGATATAGCTGAACCATCTGTGAACACATCAATTCTCTCATAACCAATATTGCTTTTTAATCCTCTGTGCAGGACAACTCGCACAGAGGATTTTTGCATTCATGCACATTTTTTTGCGTATACGCAGGTTTAGTGGACTTTTGTAGAAAACTGTGCTATTTTAATGCCAAGATAACGCACAAGTTACAACCGTTTCCTACTCCGTATTAGGCATCGGCGCGCAGATGCTAAAATATCGTCCGAACATCAACCCTATTAAATCCATTAGATTGGAGGCTTATCAAATGTCAACGATGAAAAAACGCATCCCTATGTTCCTGCTCGCCCTCGCAATGATGGTGGCAATGGCGGTACCCGCACTTGCTGCCGAGGCCTCTCCACTGGCGCTGGGTGACACCTATATTTCTACCAGCAGTTCGAACCTGAAGCAGCTCGAAATCTATGCTGATGGAACGTCTAAGTATTTAAACGTAGTTGGTAACTCTAGCAGCGATGGTTGTAATGTTTCGACATATAGCCGCACAGGAGACGTTACTCAAAAGTGGTACGTTTACCGTGGAAACGATAATATTACTACTATTCGTCCTGCTGGACATTTGGATCTTGCAATTATTCGTGAAAGTGAGTCCGATAATACGAATTGCAAACTTGGTTCGATTTCTAAAAACAGCTTAGATGTTCTCGAGATCAACATGGGTAACTTGTCAACAAATTCTGGCAAGATTAAGCTGAAAACTACTATCACCAGCGGTGTAATAAATGATGCCTTCTGGCTTAAATACGGTGATAGCAAACTTGGTAAAGATTCCAATTATTATAACGTAATGTGGCAAAGAGCCAATACATTTCCTAGCCATGCTGGTATCAATTGGAAATTCACTCTAGCGTAAGATATCCAATAGTATCTATCAATAAGATTTACAAAACCATACAATAAATCCCCTGTAATTTGTTTTATCTATGCAATAGCATGGACTCAACACAAAATCACAGGGGATTTTTAACAATTAGGTGAAGCCATGAAAAAGTTTTTTTGTCTTACTATGTTGCTCTTATGCGCAATGTGCTTTTGTTCATGCAATTCGAATCCGCTGACAAAGGAAACACCGGATACATCAAGCGTTGAATATCACAATGATGCCGATGCACTTTCTTTGATTACGGATGTTGATGGCTTTATGAACAAAAGTCACACTTATAATTCCGATGGAATGTATGAAGTCATTCGTGCGACGGACAGTTCTTGGGCTAATATTTATTATACAGATTTCAATAGCTGTTCTCGGCAAATCTTATGTAACGAACCTGCCTGTGCGCATAATAACGATAGCTGTCGCAGTTACATTAAAGATGTCGGTATGCTATATGGACTATTTATTTTTAATGACAATTTGTTTATTTATACACACGCAACGAACGAATACCCTGTCATTTTTCAAGCCGGTTTAGATGGTTCTGACCGAAAAACATTTTTTAACTTTTCACAGGCGGACTCACCAGACGGGGCTATTGCAGCGAATTCTACAAGCTGGTACTATCTCCATCAGGACATAGACAGCACAGGTAACGTGGTCGAAAGGATTCAATGTTTAGATACTGTATCAAAGCGTGTTCAAACCTTATACACTCTGCCGCAAAGCAACGAGATTACCTATTACCTTACAGGTGCTTATAACAATGAATTGATTATTAAAACAAACAGTTTTTCGCCGGAAATACCTACAGGCATTTATAGTTACAACATTACGACGAATGATTTTACGCCGATTCTTGAAGCCACTGGCAATATTGTATGTCGGGTAGCAGATGAGGCTTTGGTTTATTGGCAGTCCAATCAGCCACAAATAATTCGCCACGATCTGCGTTTAGGAACGGAAACCGTTTTATATGAGGATTCCTTGCTTAATTCCTACGCCTCGCTACTTGTAAGCGGCATATTTGATGAGCATCTTGTTATGATAATCAGCAGTAGCACCCCATTAGAAGAGGCTGACTGGAATGCAGTTTCCCCCGAAGAAAAGCTACGTTGGAAAGCAACATTAGAAGATGCTTTAGGCTACGAAGTGGCTGATGACCTTCTTTATGATGAGTTAATACGTGTCAATCGTGAAAACAATGCAGGTGTAAATATCTCCCAAAGCGAATATGTAGCGGTGGATTTACATGGCGGCGGGCAACAGATAACCTTAAAGGGTGGCGAATCCCATGCTTTGCCTGTTACGATTCTAGCAGAAACGCCGAATAAATTTTGTGTTTACTATGACTATGAGGACGTACCCATAACGCTATATAATAATGAAGGCACACCATATACATCTACATATCGTCAAATGAAAACAGCTATGATTAGCACAGACGATTTCTTTGCGAACAATCCAAATTACTGCTACATTCAAAACCAATAAGCAATAATTTTTTCATCGTCCTTTGTTACATATACTGATAAACGCTGACTTATAATTATTACATGAATACTACATTTGTTCTCGACTCCCTCTGCAAGACCTATATTTCGCATATCCCGATGTTACCATTCGGAAAAGGTGCGCAACCACAAGTAAAAAGAGCGCTGTCGGGCGTATCGCTCACCCTGACGTCGGGGCTTTACGGATTGCTGGGCCCCAACGGTGCGGGCAAATCCACCCTGATTCACATTATCACAGGTACGCTTGCGCCCGATTCCGGCGAGGTGCTTTGGTGCGGCAAGTCCGCATCGGGCATTGCCTTCCGCCGTGTTTTGGGCTATATGCCGCAGCAGCAGGGCCTGTACGACAGCTACACCGGTCGCCGCTTTCTCGCCTACATGGCCGCACTGAAGGAGATCACGCGCGCCGCCGTGCCCGGCGAGGTCGCGCGCGTGGCCGCGGCCGTCAACCTGACCGACGAGCTCGACAAGCGGCTGGCGGCGTACAGCGGCGGCATGAAGCAGCGCCTGCTGCTGGCCGCCGCCCTGTTGGGCGACCCCAAGCTGCTGATTTTGGACGAGCCGACCGCGGGCCTTGACCCGCGCGAGCGCGTGCGCCTGCGCACGTTGTTGGCCGACATGGCGCAGGACCGCATCATTCTGGTGGCAACGCACGTCGTCTCGGACGTCGAGAGCGTGGCGACCAAGGTGATCCTGCTGCGTGCGGGCAAAATTGTGGATGCCGCGCCCGTGCCGGAGTTGATTGCCAAATACGCACCCGACCAAGGGCTGGAGGATGTCTACCTGAATGTGTTCGGTGAGGGGGACGGCAAATGAGCCTGTTTTTTGCTGAACTCCGCAAGGTATGGGGCGGCAGAGTGTTTCCCGTCCTGCTGGCGATACTGGCATCTGCCAATCTTTTGCTGCTGTGGATGGGCACCCGCCCCACCGCCAAGCAGCCGCCCGCGTCTGCCTACCGGGCTGTAGGCGCAGAACTGACAGGCAAGACCATGGAGGAAAAAGGCAGCTATCTGCATGACAAATACACCGAGATAGAAAGCCTTGTGAAAATCGGACAGTATTACCGTGAAATGGCATACGGCGGCTACGGGCTTTCCCAGTATCGGCAAGACAACGCTGCTATGTTTGATGCCTATGAGCAGGAATACAATGACAAATCCTACACCCTATTCACAGATGATTTGAACACAGAGTACCGCCTGTTCAGCCAGCTGCAAAGCGAGTATGACACCGTGGCAGCTTACAGTGACTTCTTGGAGGGTGTTCAAACGAAAGCCACCCAACTGTCAGGCATCTCCATTTTTCAAAATGACCGTACTGGGTACGATTTGAAAAACATAGAACGGACTGCACAGGTTTATGCCGGACTGACAGATACGCCTATAGAGTATTACCCGCAAAAGGGCTTGTACACGGCCATCAGCTATGCATTCACGGATCTTATCCTGTTGGCGGCTAT
>OHBP01000578.1_pt1 | contig 17797 bp, 10 predicted proteins | sample 1577471 | NCBI WGS metagenome assembly OHBP01 (sample SAMEA3879503, study PRJEB24766) | human gut metagenome | biome: human-associated habitat; feature: feces | place: USA | collected 1985/1987
GCCTTGACAGAGGGCTTTTGTCTGTTTTGGCGACTGAGGGGTTTGCGTTTGCTCGCTCCTCTTTCTGCATTGGATTTCTGACTGCTTCTTCCATAATGATTTCACTCTTGGATTTGGTCGGCTTTTCTTTCTCAACCGCTTCACGGTCTGCGATAGCTTTCTCTGCTTCACTGACAATCGAAGCCTTATCCACCTTGCCAAGTTCAAATCTTTCAACGATACGCTGAATTTTAGAAGCGTCCTCTGCTCTTGCGATAATATCTACCGGAGCGTTCTCTCCCTTTGTGTTCTTATCTCTGAGGACACAATAAAGAACGCCATAGCGTTTTGCCTGTTCGGTAAACTTCTTCAAATCCTTTTGCGGAATGGAAAAGACTTTCAGCTCCTTGCCTGACTTAATCATATTGGTAAGCCTTGCTTTGCCCTTCGTCTTTTGTTCCTGCTTCAGAACCGATACCAAAAGCAATGCGATATTCTTCGCCGCCGAACCGCTTAATCTTGCAGCAACTTCAAATCCTTCAAGCGAAAGCCTAACGACCTGCTCTGCTGCGTCACCACCGTTGTTCATAGCGTGATTTCTCCTTTCTCTGCTGTTTTTGTTCCTCTGTTTCGATATGCTCAAGGTTTTCTTCCATAATCTTTGACCTCTCCGCAATATCCTCGCAGAGTTTTACTTCCCGTCGGAGTTTTTTCAATTCTCCATTGATAGAAGCGATTTCATCTTTTGCCGCCTGAAGCTGACCATCATCAATATTTGTTCTTATCTTTTTTCGGAGATGTGTTCTTCCGGCAATCAGATTTTTCATCTGCTCCTCTAAGGAAGTCTTATATGAAAAAAGCTGTTCGTCCGTGGAAATATTTTCTCGTCCGAGCAGCCTTACTTCATCAGTAATCTTATCGAGCTTCATCAAATCATCTTTCAAAAGATAATGAAGCCTTGCGTTATTCTGTTTCTTATACTTGGGCAGATAACCGAGTCTGTAACAGTAATACAGATACAGCCCATAAAGTCCGCCTTTCTTTTTCAGCTTCTGCCCTCTGGTCTGCATACGGTACTGTCTTGGTTTATAAGTCGCCCTCTGGAACGGCTCAATCTCTGCCCATCTGTCACGATTTTCTTTGATACGCTCTACAATCCGGTCATTGGTATAATCTGCTCCGAGATTTTTCAGTCGTATCGGCTTATCGTATCCCTTTGGAATGACCGTCCAGTATTTTCGGCTTGGACTTAGGTTATAGGCATATCCCATTTCCTTGAGAGCAAACTGAAATTCTTTCAGGGTCTTGCTGTGGTCGATAGCATAATCAATGGCTTCTTTTGCAACCGAGTAGCGTGTCGGCATACCTGCCTTTTCTTTCATCGTCAGATAATCCGACTGCTTACTGCGGTTCGGATTCGGGTCATAGTAAAGTCCGTACTTCTCACAAATCCTGTCTGCAATTTTTCGGAATTTGAACCACGCTTTTTCCTCGCCCCACAAATGTTTGCCATCGACGAAAGAAATAGAGTTGACGACAAAATGGCAGTGCAGGTGCTTTGTGTTCAGGTGGGTTGTCACAACGACCTGAAATCTTTTACCCCACACTTCATTTGCAAATTCCATTCCGATTTTCTGTGCCATCTCAGGAGATATATCTGTTTCCTTGAAACTCAAATATCCGTGATAGGCTTGGATACCGTCTGTCTTTTGGTACTGCTCCTTAACCGTTATGAATTGGTCACGGGCAATCGCCACATTACAGTTGATACCCTCAACATAAAATTCTCGCTCTGTTTTTTCTTCGTCCTTTGCATAAGCAATAACATCTGCAAGAGCCTGATACTGTTCCGGCGAAAACTCCCTTTTGATATTTGCAGAAGTCTTTTCCGGATTGGTCGCATAGTCAATGACCTGACCGAGCCTTTCTGTTACCGACCACAACTTTGTTACTGCCATTTCATTTCGCTCTGATTTGGACGAAGATATGTCCTCTCAATCTCTGACTGGAACTTATTCCACTTTGCAGCTTCATTCTTCAGCATAGGTGCGTCAATGAAACCAAGTGTATTCGCTTTGGCAGCAAGCTGATTGATGTTATTACCGATAGAGGAAAGTTCCCTCATCACATCATAGAAACGGTCATCGGGTTTCTCTTTCGGTTCGTAACCTCTGATAAGCAAACGGATAAGCCCTGCTTCGGAAAGACAAGCCTTCTTTGCCTTTGCTGCCAAATCCTGTGCTTCCTTGCGGTTAAAGCGTACAATCTTCTGAATGTTTCTCTTTCTCATAATCGGTATCTTCCTTTCTCTTTACTCTGCAATCTTTGTTAATCTGGAATAAGCACATCATCGTAACGCCAAGACAACTGCCGAGCAGTGTTCCGGCGGCGATAAGTAATAACTCTCTCAAATCAAGTTCTCCTTTCTCACGGGGTATTAGGGGCAACCCCTAACGAGCCTTTTACCGTTTGGGAAACTGTGTTTATCCAAATGGTCTGCTCGCTAAGAATAAACATCTCCTCCGGGTTGCCCCGTTCTCAGTCTACTATCTCTCATAATCCTTTGATTTCGGCTTAAAAGGTTCAGCCACGATATTGCCGCCCACTTCCTTAGAAAAGCGTTCAGGATACTTGAACTGTTCCTTATACTTCTTCATCATATCGTCCGGCAAGCTCTGAAAACTCTCACTCTCAGGCGGTGCATAACAGATAAAGAACTTGCCGCAGATAATATCAACCATCTCTTTCTTATCGTTGTCCTGCACATAAACTGCACGGTTAAGCGGAAGTCCTCTCATCTTTCCTTCCTCATTACAGATGATTGCAACGTCATCGTCATAGGGCATATATTCCTCAATATCCCCGCCGACAACCTCCTGCATTGCTTCCAGACTGTCGTCGATTACAATTTCCTTCGGGTACTTTTCCGGTTCTACCAAGAGAACTTTAATCTTTGTATCATTCATCGTTCTTCATTCCTTTCGTGTGTTTTTTTATTGTAAATTCCCATCCGCATACAAAGAAAATCGTTGAAGTCCTTACCTGCTTTTGGTGGCTCATCAACGATTTCATACTTATCCGGCAGAATAGTTTTTAAGGTCTGTGCTGCCTTTCTGCCCGCTATATCATTGTCAAAATGGATACGGATTTTCCTGACAGATGGGTTACTGCCAAGATACTTTTCCAGTGCAATCGGCACTTTACTGTCCTCAATTTTCTTTGCCGGAGAATACACCCCGGACAGCGAAACAAAGCTCATTTCTTTCCAATCCTGCCCGTTCAGCTTCGCAAGTGTGGCATAGGATAACAGGTCTATGGCACACTCAAAGAGGTGTACTTCCTCCAAGTTTTCCTTACCAAGCCGAAAAGAATAATCTTTTTTACTGCCACTGCAATCGCCCATAATCCTACGCTTATTCGTGGAACGGTAGGCTGCATATTTCGGCTCTTTCTTCTCGTCATAGCCTACAAACACAACATTGTGATACGGCAGGCTCTCAAAGATAAGGTCATTAGAGATACAGTAATTGATGATTTCAAAATCTATTCCTCTCCCGAAAAGATACTCTGTAATCACTCTGTTGGAAGCACATTTTTCAGGGAGAAGAAGCGGTTTATTTTCCTCTTTTGGCTGTGGCTTTTCATAGACCGGAGCCTGAATCGCTGTGTGTCCGATAATGGTTTCCACCGCTTCAAGGAAGCTGTAACCTTTGACCTTAATCAGATAATCCAAAGCACTCCTGCCACCGATACCTCTCGACCACCATATCCATTTCCCGTTTGAAATCTTCAAACTATCGTGGGTTCTGGTGCAATAGGTGTTACCTGAAAACTTAACCAGCTCATACGGTTCATAATTTCTCAGGTAGGTTAATAAGTCCATCTGCTTCGCCTGAATGATTAACTCAGGTGCGATAAATGGCATATCGACCACCGCCTTTCTGTTTATCTCTCATACGATTTCTCCTTTCTGCCGCCGACTGCTTCGCCCTCATCAGGCTCTCCGCCGACAATCTCATTTTCCTTTTTATCCATATTGAGCAGGATATTCAGCTCATCAAGTCGAGCAGTTTTTGCCTTCAATTCTTCCTCTTTGGCAAACGGCTTTTCGATTTCCTGCTTCGCTGTTTCAAACTGCTTTTCCGTATTTTCAAGGCTGTTTTTCGTATCAGCAAGTGTTTCTTCAAAGCGTTCAATGCCGTTATCTATTCTCACAATATTACCGTGAGAATCATCGCCAAGCGGTACATCTCTGCTTGTTTCGCCTTTTAATTTCACAACATAATTACGCTGAACCGTATCAAAATACAGTTCCATTTGAAAGCCACGGTACTCGCCAAGTGGTATCGCATCGGGACTGTTCATTGACTTGCAGGCATTGATGATTGCCTGACCTGCTTCGGCTTTTTCGGAATAAGAAACACCCGATACCGTCATTCCAAGCGGCTGCTCGTCTATCGGTTTCGGGTGTAATTTTGCTGTTTTAACATCTTTTGTAAGTCCCTCTACACGGGATTTCAAGTAAGCAATCTGTTGTGGGTAGAACTTGATGACCTTATCCTCCAGTCCATATTTCTCTGATAAGAAATTGGATTTTAACATCTTTAGCTTCTGTACTTGAATGTCTAAGTCCATCTTTTCTTTGATATATGGATTACCTGTTGCAAGCATTTTTATCTCTGCATAGGACAGTGCGGTTTCATCAATATCCTCTGCCGACCTGACCGGAGATTTGCTCGTCATAATCTGACTTGCGAACTTCTGCTTACCTTCCACAAGCTGATAGAGGTATGCATCAAAGGTCTGCTCTGTTACATAACGGTAAATATCTACCTGCGGATTTTCATTGCCCTGACGGACAATTCTACCGGAACGCTGCTCCAAATCTGAAGGTCGCCACGGACAATCCACATCGTGAAGTGCGATAAGTTTATCCTGCACATTCGTTCCTGCTCCCATCTTCTGAGTAGAGCCAAGAAGCACCCTGACTTCTCCCTTGCGGGTCTTTTGGAACAGTTCTTTTTTCTTCATATCCGTGTCGGCTTCGTGTATGAACTTCACTTCACTTTCAGGAATACCTCTCTCAATCAGCTTCTTTCTGATGTCGTTATAGACGGAAAATGTGCCGTCATTCTTCGGCGTGGAAAGGTCACAAAACACAAGCTGTGCCGATTTCTTGTCGGCATTTTCTTTCCATATCCGATAGATGTTATCGACGCAGGCATTGATTTTACTGCCCTCAAAATCAGGCAGCATATCGTTTAGCATACGCTGGTCAAGAGCCAGTTTTCTTCCATCATTGGTGATTTTCAGCATATTATCTACGCTTGAATCTACACCTCCGCCACGAACTTTCTCGGCTCGCTCTGCAAGGGAGGCAACCATTTCTTTCTGCATTTCTGACGGCTTTACTGCAATGTTATGGTACTTTGCTTCCGGTACTGGCAGGTTCAACATATCCGCTGTCTTAATGTCCGCTATCTCCTTGAACATCGCCATTAGTTCAGGCAAGTTATAGAATTTTGCGAACCTTGTCTTTGCTCTGTAACCTGTTCCTTCCGGTGTGAGTTCCACTGCCGTAATGGTTTCTCCGAAAGTGGAAGCCCAGGCATCAAAGTGCTGCAACCCATTTTTCACAAGCGTGTTGTACTGCAAATATCGCTGTATCGTATAGAGTTCCACCATGCTGTTTGAGATAGGTGTACCCGTTGCAAATACGGTTCCTCGCCCTCCGGTAATCTCGTCAAGGTAACGACACTTCATAAAGAGGTCGGAAGATTTCTGTGCTTCCGTCTGTGCGATACCGCCCACATTACGCATTTTTGTATAAAGATAAAGGTTCTTGTAATAATGGCTTTCATCAACAAAAAGTCTGTCTACACCAAGTTCCTCAAAGGTTACAACATCATCTTTTTTCGTCTGGTCATTGAGTTTATCAAGTTTCTGCCTGATAGATTTCTTTGACTTTTCAAGCTGCTTTATGGAGAAGTTTTCCCCTCGATTTCGCTTGAGTTCCGCAATTCCTCCGGTTATCTCCTCAAGCTGCTGTTCTAAGATTGCCCTCTGTCTTTCAATGGACATCGGGATTTTTTCAAACTGTGAATGTCCGATGATAACTGCGTCATAATCTCCAGTTGCAATCCTGCCGCAGAACTTTTTACGGTTCTTGGTTTCAAAATCTTTCTTTGTTGCGACAAGGATATTCGCCGCCGGATAGAGCTGCAAATACTCAGCCGCCCATTGTTCGGTCAAGTGATTTGGTACAACAAACAGTGACTTGTTACAAAGCCCAAGCCTTTTCGACTCCTGTGCTGCCGCTACCATTTCAAAAGTTTTTCCTGCTCCGACTGCGTGTGCAAGAAGTGTATTTCCTCCGTAAAGGATATGAGCAACCGCATTTTTCTGATGTTCCCTGAGTTCAATTTCAGGATTCATACCATTGAAGATGATATGACTTCCATCATACTCACGAGGTCTGACGCTATTGAATTTCTCATTGTAAGATTTGCAAAGCCTTTCCCTTCGTTCAGGGTCAGACCATATCCAGTCCTGAAATTCCTGCTTAATCATTTCCTGCTTCGACTGAGCAATCGCTGTTTCCTTTTTATTTAGGACAGCCTTTTTCTTTCCCTCATCATCTTCGATATAATCAAAGATACGCACATCTTTTAAATTCAGCGTTTCCTCAATAATCTTATAGGCATTGATGCGGGAAGTTCCGTAAGTGTTATATGCCCTTACATTTCCTTTGTCATAGGATTTGCCCTCAATATTCCACTCACTCGTAAATGGAGAGAAGTGAACTTTGATATTCCACTGTGCATAGCGTGGTGTTTCAAGCAAATGAAAGATAAACTCCTGCACATCGTCCGGTGGCAACCAAGTTGCACCAAGTCGCACGGAAATTTCACTTGCAGTCAGGTCTTTCGGTTGCACCTTTTGAAGTGCTTCTACATTGACCTTATAATCTTCCGGATAGAGTTCTGCCGAGTTCTTTGCAATCTTCAGCTTTTCCCTGACATTACCCGAAAGGTATTCATCAGCCATCAGATACTTCGGTTCGTAAGAATTTCCATACTCATAAAGCGGGTTTAGGAAGATAACACCCTTTAAGTCCTCAAAGATTTCATTCTCCGATTTACCGGAAAGCTCCATCATATAGTCCATATCAATCGTGGCTTTTTCTCCAAGAGATACCGCCAACGCTTCGCTTGCCGTATCAACAGAAGTAACCGGAGTATGCGGCTTAATTGTCCTCTTAGAAAACATATCAGCCTTACGCTCCAGTTCTCCGTCCTCTCCGATTATCTCCAATGCGGAAAGCAAAGAGAATGAACTGTCCTGCGAAAAAGCAGAGGTATTTGCACGGCTGTTAATGAGTCCGTACTTACCTGAAAAGGTATCATAAAGTCTGTTTAATCGCTCCTGCTCCGCTTTGATTTCGCTGTCAGGGTAATCTTCTGTCTGCAATTCAATCAGCGTTCTGACGGAATTTCTAATAGCAATCATACCCTTAATTCGGTTCTCTGCGGTTGCCGACACTTCCACCGGAGTCATACGGGAATTTTCACGATAATAGATTTTATCGTCTACCACCGTATATGAAAAGTTTCTCACTGCCGGGTCTGCCGGAATAGAATTATCTTCCTCCTCCAGTTCTTCCTCGGCTTCATATTCCGTGATTTCTCCGTGAATGTTTGCTACTGCTTCATCAAGCTGTGCTGCAAGGTCTGCATTTTCATACGGCACACAAGTTGCTTCCATACCGAAACGCCCCGATACCATTTTCATTTCTCCAAGTATCATTTCGGGGTGCTGCACAAAATAAGAGTTCATCTTAATTCCGTTCTCATCGGTATCAAGATGAATCCAATCCGGCTCAATATCTATCAGTCTGTCACGCTTTTGCAGGATAAGAATATCCGAAACGACTTCCGTTCCTGCATTACCCTTAAAGGTATTATTCGGCAATCGAATTGCTCCAAGAAGCTCTGCTCTCTGTGCAATATACTTTCGTACTGCTAAAGTTTCCTTATCCATTGTGCCTTTGCTCGTTACAAGAGCCATCACACCGCCGGGTCTTAACTTATCAAGGGACTTGGCAAAAAAGTAATCGTGTATCAGGAACTTATGCTTGTCGTACCTTTTATCTAACACCTTAAAATCTCCAAAAGGCACATTGCCAACCACTCCATCAAAGAAGCTGTCCGGCAGATTGGTTTCTTCAAATCCTTGTGCCGCAATGGTTGTTTTCTGATAAAGCTGCTGTGCAATCCCTGCGGAAATCGTATCAAGTTCCACACCGTAAATCTTACTGTCTTGCATTGCGTCCGGTAGCATACCGATGAAATTACCGATACCGCAGGACGGCTCTAACAAGTTGCCTTCCTTAAAACCCATCTGCTCCATTGCCTTATAAATGGCTGTGATAACTTCAGGCGGCGTGTAGAACGCAGTCAATGTGCTTTCTCTTGCCGAAGCATATTCCTCCGGTGTTAACACCGAAGAAAGTTCCAGATACTCCGTTGCCCACGCTGAATTATTTTCATCAAAGGCTTCTGAAAGCCCACCCCAACCAACATACTTTGATAAGATAATCTGTTCTTCAGGAGTGGCAAATCTGTTTTCTTCCTGACATTTTTTAAGAAGCTGTATCGCCATAATATTTCTGCGGAAGCGTTCCTTTTTACCAACCGTTTCAACCTCATTTTCTCTGAGATTAAAGGTATGACGGTCTGCCATAGGCACATCAGGGTGCAGGTCAAAGCCCTTGACCTTTTTCTTCTGCTCCCAAGCGGGAACTAACGGCTCAGGCTCTTTTTCATTTCTTTCTTCGGCAGGTTCTTCCTTTACAATCAAATGCTCATTCATCGGGTTCTCACGCACTTTTCTGTCAAACTCTGTGCGTGAAAATTCCTTATTGAACAGTGGCATATCATAGTCATAGAGCATTACTCTCTCATCATCAACAGATAAGATTTCGTACTCAGAAGCACCGATATACACCTTATCGCCAAGATGATATTCATACTGCACATCTTGTAGCTGTTCTGCTTCTTCAGGTTCTTTTTCGGTTGGTTCGACCTCTTGCTCCGGTGGTGCATTAGAAAGTATCTCACGATTTCTTTTCATTTCCTCGATTTTGGCTCTGCGTTCCTCTTGACTTTCAAGCCACTGAGGATAACGTTCTTTTTCCTTTGGATTTAAGTATCTGTCCATTCGAATAAGTTCCCCGATACGCTTCTCCACCTGCGACCACGAAAGTGTGATATGTGGATTTTCTTTACCGATGCCTTTCGTAATCGTAATACCTTTTCCATCGTGGCTCTCATCAATGCCTGCCCCGATTATGACGGGATAAGAACCGCCCCAACCATATTCATTTTTCAAGAAGTCGGCATTTTCTTTTGCAGAAAGACTTTTTTCAAACTGCTCATAAATACGCATTTTTCCCTCAGAAAATCCGCTTCCATTCGCAAGAACAGCGTCGATAATCTCCTGAGAAAAAGTAAAGGCAGAGGTTTTCTTTTCCTCTGCCCGACCGTCTAATATGAATGTCATCTGACCGTCCATTGACGGTAATGGTTTTATGCTGTCACTTAATTCTCCCAGTAATCGCATAGCTTCAAAGTGTCGGGCAATAACAGCCCAATCATAAAAGCTCTGTGCGGTTCTGCTGTCGTATTTGCCCTCCCACAAATGCAGGACGTTTTCAAAGGTCTTGTATCCTACTGTCCTGCCGTCCTCTAAAGTAAGTTCGGTATAATCATTATTGAAAATACTCTTTATATACTCTGTGCGGTCTTTGTTATCTGGATTGCGTTCATAATAATCTTTGATTTCTTCCAGACTTGCTGACAAATGTGGTGTCGTTCTGAGAATTTCATTGATTACTTCATCACGTCCAAAGAACGGAAGGCTTTTATCCTCGTGCGTTCTGTCGTAATACTCTAAGCGAATATCACTTCCGCTTTCACGATTTCCTGTGCCGAATTGCGAAGGGAGTTCATCAGACGAACCCATTTCATCATATCCTCCGCTTTCATCTGTTCGGTCACTCCCTCTTTCTGTGCCATCTGGCTCAGAATTGTTTCCTCCATCTTGCTGGCTCTCTGTTCCACTTCCGCCAAGTGCTGTGTCAGTTCGCCCCTCGTCAGGAGATTGTAGTAAAGGACTCTGTGATGTTCCTTCAGAAACTCTCTCCTCATCTGAGCGTATCTGCCCAACGTCACTTCCGGCTGCTGTGGAAGTTTCAGGTTCGGAAGGCTGTAATCGCCCACCATCGTGTAGGTCAGTTCGTTCATTGTCCAAACTCCTTTCGTCGTTATTTTCAACCTTATTGTATTCATTTCTGTCCTGACCGACAATTATGCGATTTTGACGGTTGAGTGCAGTAATTGTTTTAGATATTTCCGTCAATCCCATTTCTGCAATATCACTGGTAGCAAATCCAAGTGCATTGAGTGTTTCCTGCGTATTGAAGTTGGTAACATCTCTGAAATCATCAAGTTCAAAATAACCGTCCGTATCAACGCCGAGCCTTGACATCATCATATATGCCACACTGTTTGTCACGACATTTTTATAAATGAAAGCCACAATATCCTCTTCCACTTCCTCAAAGGAACTGCCCTCGGTTGCATAGTAAAGGTCTTGCAGATAATCAGGGATATTATCCTCTGCCGCATTTCTTGCTGCTCCCATAATTGCTTCGGCAAGACTGCTCTTATTCTCAATCTCTCCGAAAGTGCTTTCCAATGTTTCAATCACATCAGCTTCGTATTCCTGACGCATATCCCAAATCGGGACTGTTCTTGAATATCTGCTTTCGTGAGTATCTGAAATATCAAAGTAATGTGTCAGTCTTTGCCGTGAACGGTTTTCATCAGCAAAAACAGCAATACCTCTTGCACCTCGGTTGACCCATCTGCCAAAAATTTTGTTCCACTGCTCTATCTCAAGAACCGCTGTTGCATCAGGTCGCTGTGCATATACAAGTAGCTGTTCGTCATAACGTAACTTATAATTTCGGCAAGCCGAAGCCAAGAATGCCTGCCAGTTCTGAGGATTTGACACAACCGTTTTGCAGGTGCGGTTGTAAAGCTCAGAAATAAGGTCATATTTTCGTGCCATTACTCTTGCACCTCCTTATCGCTGTTTTTCTCTGTTTCTGGTCTTGTTTTTTGACGGTTCGGATTGATTGACAGGTTCAACTTTACTTCCACTAAGCTCCATTTTTTCAGCAAACTCGCATATATGATAGCAGCAATTTCCGACATACAAATGGTAGTCATCAATATACTTGCACACTCTGTCTGCTGTGTGTCCATCACGAAAAGTAATCCTGATTTTTCCACCATCGGGAATATAGAATTTTAAATTGTAATGACTGTCTATAAATCGAATTTGCTTTTCCTGTGGCTCTGCTCTATTCTCCTGTTGCTTCATTTTCCTTACCTCTCATTTTTGTTGCTTCATCAGAACCGCCGCCCAAATACGAAAAGAGTTTACCGGACTTTGTATTCTTCTGAAGCTCCATAATCACACCCATATCAGGAATCGTGATATTCGGGATTTTCAGGATTGCTTCCATATCAAGCTGCTGCAACTTTTTCTCCGTATCACAACCGGAGTCAAAGAGTTTATTCAGCACCTTGACCTTATTCTGAAAAGTTGCTTTGTCTTTCACGAAAATACCTCCTTAACTAATGTTGATTACAATAGAAATACTACCGCTCTGTTCTTCTTTCTGCGGATTACGTGAATACTCAGGAAAAAGGGACTGTACTCTCTGCCTTGCCCTGCGTATGGTTTCAAAACAAGGAAGTCCGTATGCTCGGTAATTAAATACAATATCCTCAAGCGGAAGATTTCCGGCAGGTATATATCCGTACCGATTGTAATAATGCAGAATGAGAAGCATATCATCATACCTCGACATCGGGCATTCCTTTAAGATTTCAAGCACTCGGCTCTCCACCGTTTTCTGTTGTTTCATAATGTTCCTCCAAAAATTAAAGGGACAGAGTTTTTTACGCTCTGCCCCGACTGGTTAATGTTCGCTTGTTACTTACTTCTTACGGTTTCTAACCTGAAGAAAGATAAAGCCGCCGACAATAACGGCGACTAATGCGATAGCGATAATTGTCTTTGCTTCCATTACTCGTTACCCTCCTTTTTCTTCTTTTTGTGTGCAACAACAGAAGTTACGGCGATACCGACAGCAGAAAGTCCGGCAAGGACATACCAAAGTTTCATATTGGTATCATCTCCTGTTTTCGGAGTATCCCTCAACTCATTGTGCATTTTTACAACGGCTGTTTCATCAAGTTTGATAGTAACATTCTGGTCGGCAGGTGTGATATATGCGGCAGAGGCATTGTTTGCCACTTCGGATACGGTATATTCGCCAATACGAAGTCCCTCAATCACGATTTCGCCATTCTTATCTGTTTCAAATGTCATATCATAACCGTTTGCTCCGGTTACTCTGAACGCAAAACCTTTAACCTTACCATCTGAAGATGTCTTGACGATTTTCAGTGTTCCACGCATAGCTTCATTGATAAATCCAACACCCGCCTTATTCTCGACAGAATAAGTTGTTTCGTCTTTCTCAATGAAAACAGAGTATTCTCCCTTATCAAGCAGGAAGCCCTCCGGTGCTTTTGTTTCACGGACAATATATTTTCCGTAAAGCAGCTCTTTCATCTCATAAATTCCGGTTTCGGTTTCTTCAAGATTTCCGATAAGTTCATCGCCATCATCAATCTTTCCGTTCTCATTGGTGTCCTTATATACCTCAAAGGTTGCACCCGTAAGTTTGTTATCCGGATATTCAGCGTCCACCTTCGTGAGTCTGATATTGCCGTGAACATACTCATTGACAATCTCAATTTCAACTACCTGCTCGGCTTTGCTGATATTGACCTCATACGCTTTTTCATCAAGAACAAATCCCTTTGGCTGCTCGATTTCTCTTACAATCCATTTGCCATAAGGAACTTTTGCAAAAGAAAAACTACCGTCTTTTGCAGAGGTAGTCGTCATAAGTGCAGTATCCTTTGTAAATTCTGTTTCTTCGGCTTTGAAGATACCGATAACAGCACCCTCAAGTGCTTCTCCATTCTCGTCAATCTTCTTACCTGATACAGAACCATAGATAAGTTCATTCTTGATTTCTTTTCCGTCATTTACTTTGATTTCAACTGTTGCGGTATCTTGACCTGCGTATTCAAATACAACCGGATACTTTGTATCAGAAAGAACATAATGCTCATCGGCTGCAATCTCCTTGACATAGTATTTGCCAAACGGAAGGTCTGACTTCATAACAGCAGTTCCATTTTCATTTACGCTGACAATCTCAATCAGTCCATCAGCCGGAATAACTGTACCGCTTGCAGATACAATATCTTCTGTGGCATAAAGACCAAAGCTGATGTTTTTGATTTCTCCGTTGTCGCCAATACCAAATGTCTCGTCCTTTTCAATGGCTTTTGCAAGGCTTACCTGCACTTTCTGTCTTTCGTTATAGAACGATGTGGAAGTTTCGGTAACAGAGATATTCTGACCTGCGTAAGTAAGCTCAACCGTATGTGTTTCGCCACTCACTACCATTCCGTAAGGTGCAGTAATTTCCTTGACCTCGTATTTTCCGAGATAAAGTTCTTTGCTCTTCACAAATCCATCGGAGCTTGTTGTGATAGTATCTACCACTTCGCCCTTTGAATAGCGGAGTGTACCGTCCGGTGTACTAATATCTTCCGCAGCACGGACTTCATAAACTGCACCCTCAAGTCCTGCCACTTCATAAACAGGCTGATAGATAACATCACTGTCCTCAGAACCACTTACATTGACACCGCTAAATACTTCTCCGGTCTTTTCAACCGTGATAGTACCTTTCTGTGCCATATTCGGCTTATTGACTTTCACAACAGTTACGCCGCCTTCCTCTGTGGAATTTTCTTCGGTAATATCAAAATATACCGGAGTATCATCAAGTACATATCCGTATGGAGCTTGTACCTCTACGATAGAATATCCCTTGCCGTAATCCAGTTTCTCAGGTGTGACAAGAGAACCATTTGCGTCGGTATAGAACACATCAATCGTGGTCAGTGTCGGATAAGTAAAGGTCATTTTGACCTGATTGCCCTGTGGGTCGTAAATCTTAAATCCTGCTCCTGCATACGGAATACTCTTTCCGCTTTCTGCGTCCACCTTGACTACATTGACAAAGCTCTCAAAGTTACGGTTATTGATAAGATAACGGTAGGTCTGTGCGTTCTGTGAAATGAACACATCAAAATCATCCATCATCTCTCTGCCTTCCCAACCGGAAGTCTGGTGTACGGTATAAATACCATACGGCATATCTTTTGTCTGACCGAAGCCATTTTCATCGCAAACGATAGTATCTCTCTCGTCTTTATTGGCTGCGTCATAGCTTCCGGCAGATTTCAAATAAATCTCAAAGGAAGCACCCTTTTCAGGAGTTTCAATCTTTGTTTCTCCATCATCAGTGTGTTTAATGATAGCCACGTTACCTTTGATTACCTGCTCGGTTACATCATTGGAAGTAAGGTTGTGTTCCACCTCATAAAGTTTCGGGTCTGCACCTACTTCATGGATAGTCTTATCAAGCAAATATCCCTCTGACGGTGTAATTTCTCGGATTGTCCAGTCGGTATCACAAACATATTCTTTGGTAGTGAACTGACCATTTTCATCAGTAACATACTTATCTATAAGCGTTTCTCCCTTATAGATACCGTAAACTGCTCCTGAAAGTTTTGCATTGCCCTGTGCTTCGCCCTTTTCAGCGTCGCTCTTTGTTACTGTTACAGTAAATTTCTTCAAAATGTTATTGAAGTTTCTTGTGGTTACTTCTTTCCACTTCACTGGTGCAGTCTGATTTTTTGGCACAACATAACGGATAGCTGTGTCCACTTCCTCAAGAGTATATGGTTCAGAACCACTGATAAGCACATCTTTGAAAGTTGCCACACCGTCTTTATCCGTAACTGCATACTGGTCAACAGCATCACCGGAAAGAGAAGTACCGAAAAGATGGAACTTCACACCTTCAACAAGGTTATCTTCTGAAGACTTCACTACCTGAAGGTCGCCACGCTTCAGTTTGTTATTGAAATTGACCTTTGCAACCTGTCCTGCTACAACGGTAACTCTATGTGTTTCCTGCGGCTCGTACTTATCGTATACCTGCTCGGTTACAGTATAGATACCCGGCATAAGATTATCAATTTGGAACTTACCGCCATTAGCTGTTGTAACTGTCTGATTGATACCGTTTCCGGTAATCGTGAAGTTGATACCGTCAACCTTGCCGTCCTCACTGGTCTTTACAATCTGACAAGAACCATAGCTGACTTTCATCTTCACATAACCGTTGATACTGTCGCTTACTTCCTGAGCATAGCTGACAACATCCTGCACACTGGAGTTCTGACCGTGTTTGCCCTCTGACCATACAACCACACCTCTGCGGACTGCATTTTTCTTGGTTGCGGTAATGGTAAATTCCTTACTCGGTGCAGTATCCATAGAAACAGTAAGTTTGTTACCATTCACTGAAAAACTTACCCCACTGATACTTGCCTTGAAATTATATTTGGACAGCACATTATTGGAATCTGTCAGAGTAGTTGTGTACTTGCTTCCGTTCCACTCAAGTTCTATTGTCTTTGCCGAACCGGATGATTTATTACAAAAGCTCGGTATGGTCGCATGGTTCTGTACACTCTGCACCATACTGTTGTAATAACTGAAAATCTTATTGCGGAGCGGATGCTTTGCATTGATGACATCTTTCACATTGCTGCAACCACTGGCTGCTACATGATTGAAGTTCACATCACGCTCTCCGATAACAGTTTCCCAGATAAGAAGCTGTGTGGCATAAGCCTGTGCAATGCTGTTTGCTGCTGCTTCATTCTGTGACCTCCAAGAAGTCGAGATTGTCCCACGATAGCCATACTGTAAAATACGACCAACGAAAAGACGGATTTCATCTCCGGAAATAACCCCATTGGCTGCAAGGTTATTAAAATAATTTTCGTCATACTTATTCATTGTCTGACCGACCTTGAGCGAAATTCCCGGCTCAATACAATAAGCAACATTGCCTGAGTATGAGCCAATAGCCTTAAGATTGGTAAAATTGGAACGTCCGGTATGCCAACCATTTTTCAAGGTCAAATTGCTGTGTCCCCATACCCCATCGTAATTAGCATCGCCATCACGAGGGAAATCGACCATATAAACATCGGCTTTTTCTCCCGAAGCAGCATATGCTGTTGTCGAGCCAATGCCTGCAAAAGTGGTCACACACATAAGGGTCGCCAAGAAAAGCGACGTGACTCTTTTGAATTTTGACTTTATCATTGCGTTTCCTCCTGTAAAAATTGAAAACACACCGTATCTCTACGATGTGCCTTTGTGGATTTTCTCTTACGACAAGATTTACCTGCCGAAAAACAAATGCGGATTTTCGTTAATTTTTCATTTTATCATACACCTCCAGTCCGTTCATACTGTGCGATTCCCCCTTAGAGATAGACATATACTTTGAGATAGTTATATTCAAGTGAGATAGTATATATCATTTTCGGTAGGTAAAAGTATAACTAAGGGGTTAGAGTGTGAGAAAGGGGAACTGTAAAACAGGCTATCTGCTGTCACGCTCTGCACGATTACGCAAGAACTTGTTGTAATGCTCCAATGCCTTGCAGACAAAATCCTCCGTCTGACTGACGGGAATGTTTTTCGGGATAAGCTGTCTTACTCTGTCGCCCCTCAACACGATTTTTTCCTTTTGGTTCGGCTTTTCCTCAGACATAACAGCGTGGATTGCTTCTGTTGTAAGGTTGCCCTCGTTGAATAACTTTCGCATACGGATTGTCTGGTCGTGTGACGGTGTTGCGTCATTCAGGTCGATTTCATCAACCACCGCCCGTTGACTGTCCTCGTCCAAATAGGAAAGCTCCACCGCAGGACGCATTTTAATACGCCCCTCGTCAACAAATTCAAGCAGCTCGGGAACAAGGTTTGTCAGGCGGACATAACGCTGTATTTGTGTGTTACTGTCCTGACTCTCAGAAGCTAAAATCTCTCTTGATTTACCCACAATAGAATTGTGTCCCACTGGGACTCCATTTTCTTTGCTCGGTCTGCCTGCTTGCCTTTTCATTGCTTCCAAACGCATTTTATAGGCAAAGGCTTTTTCACTCGGTAATATCTCTGACCTCTGGAAATTACTCTCAACCATTAAAATGGTCGCTTCATCTCTGTTCAGGTCTACAATCTCACTTCTCAGGGTTTCAAATCCTGCCAGTTCACAAGCTCGCTTTCGTCTGTGTCCTGAAACAAGTTCATATCTGCCGTCCTCTTTCTGCCTTACCGTTGCCGGAGTGATAACCCCTCTTTCCTTGACACTCTCCACAAGCTGCATCATATCTTCATCGTCCCTGACCTTAAACGGATGGTCTGGGAAATCATCAATCAGCTCTAACGGAATATCTCGGATTTTTGAAAGCTGTTCTTCATCTCTCTGTGCCTGAGTGGTAAATAAATCATCGAGCTTCGTGAGAGTGAAGTCGCTCTTTCTTCCTGCCATCGGCTAACACCTCCTAGTATAATAATGGTGTAGTCAATCAAGACTACTTGGTTAATAATTTTCTGTAAATCAGATAACAAAAGAAGGGATTCTTCCTTCATCAGATGTTATCCATAATAATTATCATGTCTGACGGTTCCTGATAGACACCAGATAAAACATAAGGTATTATCTCTT
>OHBP01000593.1_pt1 | contig 17643 bp, 9 predicted proteins | sample 1577471 | NCBI WGS metagenome assembly OHBP01 (sample SAMEA3879503, study PRJEB24766) | human gut metagenome | biome: human-associated habitat; feature: feces | place: USA | collected 1985/1987
ACCGTCAAGCATAGGACGATAATCTATTGCCATGTTTGAGAAACCCCAGTCGGAACGGAAACTTACATTTGTTTTGCCTTGTTTTCCGCTTTTCGTCGTAATGACCACAACACCGTTAGCAGCACGCGAGCCGTAAAGAGAGGCAGCAGCCGCATCTTTGATAACTGTGATAGACTCGATGTCATTGGTATTGAGTGAAGACAAAATATCAGTTCCTGCATCACTATAAGTGAACTCGGATAAGTCTCCACTTGTGACCGGTGTTCCGTCAATAACATAAAGCGGATTGTTTCCGGCATTGATGGAACCCATACCACGTACACGGATACTGCTTACAGAACCCGGATTACTTGAACTTGAGCCAAAAGTAACACCAGCGACATTACCAGAAAGTTTGTCGGCAACAGAAAGAACAGGTACATCTTCCAAGGTGGAAGTGTTTACAGTAGAAGCAGCTCCAGTAAATGATGCTTTTTTAAATGTACCGTAACCGGTAACCACAACCTCTTCAAGCAGCTCAGAATCGGATTTCAAAATTACCTTTACATGAGGTTTAATCGTTACTTCTTGGGTTTGCATACCAACAAACGAAATCACCAGAGTTTTCGCGGAACTTGGTACGTTTGGTAATGTAAAATCACCATCTACACCGGTAATAGCACCAATTTGTGTACCTTTTACCAATACAGAGGCTCCAATAACTGGCTGCCCATCTTCTTCAGAAATCACAACACCCGTGATTGTCTGAGTTTGGGCAGTTACTAGGCCTATTCCAACAAAAAGACAGGCCAATAACAGCATTAATTTTCTTTTCATAAATTCTCTCTTAAAGTTTAACTTTACATTAATTGTTTCTTTACTCTAACAAAGTGCAAATATATTAATAAAACTGAAACGAACAACTATTTTATTGAAAAAACCTTGTAAATCTATCAATTTGTTAATTAAACATGTCACTTTATGCTTAATAACAGATTTTTCACACTTAAAAAACCTAAACTGGCTTATGTTTACTATCACTATGATTCTCTCTTTTAGGATGATTTTTCCAAGAAATACACATATTTTAAAACAAAATGGTTAATAAATAAGCCGCTAAAACAGAGAACGGACCTGATTTTGAAACAAATTGAGAGTTCCCGGAGGCTAAATACCGATTAATAGCTAAACACAAAAAGACACTTTTTAGAGATATTAATTCTTATTCTAATCCCATCGAGCACAGAATATCGTCTTATTTGTTATTGGTATTAATTAAAATCAAGTAAAATGAGTAAGATTATTTACAATCTAGTGTACAACAGAAAAAGAAGCCTGAATAAAAAAGGAATGGCATTGGTACAAGTAGAAGCCTATTTGGACAGAAAGAAAAAGTATTTTTCAACCAAAGTTTATTTAAAGCCAGAACAGTGGGACAATAAAAAGCTTATTGTGAAGAATCATCCTAATGCAGATGCGCTGAATAGATTGATATATGAGTTCATGGCTATGATAGAAAAAAAAGAGTTGGAATTGTGGCAGCAAGGAAGGCGTATTTCATTAGAGTTACTAAAGGATGTTTTGAGCACAAGCGAAAACAAAACCGCTTTTATTCCTTTTTTTAGGCAAGAGATAGCAAACTCTACTCTAAAAGAAAGCACAAAACGAAATCATCTCTCCACTCTTTCATTATTACAACAGTTCAAAAAGGATGTAACCTTTTCTGATTTAACATTCGAATTCATATCCTCCTTTGAATATTTCTTGCAATCAAGAGGTTATCACACAAATACGATAGCCAAACATATGAAGCATCTGAAGCGACATATAAATGTCGCCATCAACAAGGATTATATGGAGATACAAAAATACGCTTTTCGAAAGTACAAGATTAAAACTATAGAAAACAAGCATACGCACTTATCTCCTGAAGAGTTGGAGAAGTTGGAGAAATTAAGCTTGGCTGGCAGATATACTAAATTGCAAAAGACTTTAGATGCATTCTTGTTTTGTTGCTATGCAGGAATGAGATATTCTGATTTTATCAGTTTATCACCCGATAACATCGTGGAGATTCGTCAAGAAACCTGGCTAATTTATAAATCCATAAAGACGAGTACAGAAGTCAGATTACCTCTTTATCTCTTATTCGAAGGAAAAGGGCTTGTTATTCTGGACAAATATCGGGATGACTTACAAAGCTTCTTTCATTTAAGGGATAACTCTAATGTGAACAAGGATTTAATTGTGATTTCCCGCCTAGCTGGTTTATCAAAAAAAATTTCATTTCACACTGCTCGCCATACTAATGCAACACTATTGATTTATAATGGAGTAAACATCACAACGGTGCAAAAATTATTGGGGCATAAAAGTGTTAAAACCACACAAGTGTATACAAATGTAATGGATATGACTATAGTGCATGATTTAGAAAAGAACCATGCACTCATGCCTTTGCCTAAAAAAACACGAACTTAGCATAGCCAATACTACACTTTCATATCGTTAGTCATATACTTCTCCTTTAAAGTCTGTTCATTCACTATTCAGTTTCAGTTTGCTCGCTGCAAACTTACTGCATACGTTTTGCAGTACCACTGCATATTGTTTGCAGTATCACTGCATATTGCTTGCAGCCGCGCTGCATATTAGTTTGCAGTACCACTGCAACAGCTTTGCAGTATCGCTGCAATAGGTTTGCAAAATTTTGCAGTAAGAAACTACTGAGAATCAATCAGGTATAGTGTAGTGCTAATAGAAGATTGACATTGGTGTGTTATCAATATTTAAGGCTGGTTGGAGGTGTGGAAGCAAATTTTGCTTCCACACTTTTGAGTTGCTTCCACAGCACTTGTAATACCGATGAATAAAGGAATACAAGGAGTGGGTGGAAGTGTGGAAGCAGAAATGATGAAAACTCTTATGAAGAAACAACAGTTGTCTTGATTATTTGGCTAATCACAAAGTTTTGAGTTTACTGTTTTTTGAAGCTATTGAAATATTCTTTTACATAGACTTTAGTACTTTCGCTAATAAAATGACAATGTAGAGTAAATGCTTCATCGAAAGCAGTTAGGATGATAGATGTTGACAAAAGATATTCTTCATATAAGAGAAATAATCATTTAAAATCTTTAAGCAACGTATTAACTTTATGATATACATATGATAACCAAGTCATTAATTCAACAAATAGTATCACAGCAGTAAGGTTTTATGCATTGTACCCCTATACACATACCTTGTGAGAAAGGAAATTTCGCTATAGTGATTTCTATTACATGGTATAATTGCTTGATTATTAATAAAATAAAAAAGTTGTAGTTCCGCGAAAACTTTGGTGATTTCGTATATTGGTATGCAGACTCAAGAGGTTACAATTAAGCCGCATGTACGGGTTGTCATGCAGAGTGATACTGAACTTTTGGATGAAGTTGTAGTTGTTGCCTATGGTACTGCTACAAAAAGATCCTTCACAGGTTCGGCTACTGAAATTAAAGGAGACCGTATTGCTAACAAAAATCCGTCCGAATTATCTAAAGCGCTAACCGGTGAAGTAGCAGGTGTACAAGTTATTTCAACTAGTGGACAACCCGGCTCAAATGCAAGCATCAGAATTCGCGGTTTAGGTTCTGTAAATTCAAGCCGTGCTCCGCTGTATGTAGTGGATGGAATCCCCTTTGGTTCAGATTTAAGTGGAATTGATCCTTCAGACATAGAGTCAACTACCGTATTGAAGGACGCAACAGCAACAGCTCTATATGGTTCAAGAGCTGCCAATGGAGTAATTTTGCTGACCACCAAAAGAGGTAAAAAAGGAAAAACGCAGGTTGAGGCAAATGTAAAATATGGTATCAACACCCGTATAATTCCTCTTTATGACACGATGGAAAATCCTGAAAGGTTTCTTGAACTGACATGGGAAGGTATTAAAAACAAATATATGTACCGCGCGAACAATCCTAAGGATGAAGCTACTGCCAAACAATATGCAAGCGAAGACCTTTTTGATGCAGATTACGGTATTGCCCCCGTATATAATATGTGGAAGGCTGAAGGTAAAAATCTGATAGATCCTGCTACTGGAAGAATGAAGGCAGGTGTAGTCCGCAAATTTACTCCGGAGAAATGGGAAGATTATATTTTCCGTACAGGAGAAAAAGTAGAAGCCAATGTTAAGATATCAGGAGGTAGCGACAAGTTATCACATTATACCTCTTTCGGTTACTTGAAAGATGAAGGATACTATATAGGTTCGGATTTTGAACGTTTTAATGCCCGTTCCAATCTGTCTCAAGACATCACTTCATGGTTGAAATCAAATGTTAATATGGCTTATAGCTATATGGAACTGAATAAGCCCGGTCAAGGTGACAACATGAACAATGGTTTCCAATTCATTAATTTTATGCCTTCCATATTTCCGGTATTCCAACGTGATGCAGATGGCAATAAAATAAAGGATAATGTGGTCGGAGGATATCTGTATGATTATGGTATGGCTGAAGGTTATGGACGTCCTTACGCTTCAGGCGTAAATCCAGCCGGAGCGATTCAATTGGACAAGAATGAGTACCAATCTCATTCATTCAACGGCAATGCCATGTTTGAAGCAACTTTTTTGAAAGACTTCAAAGGAACGGTAAACTTTGGATTGCAATATCTTGGTACAAAAAACAATGAATTGACAAATCCATATTATGGTGATGCAGAGGGGTTAGGACGTATTTTCAAGAACATGAGTACATTCTTCAGCTTCACGTCAAACCAGATATTGTCATGGAAGAAAAGTTTTGGTGTGCACAATCTCGATGCATTCGTTGCGCATGAATCTACATTCTACAAGTCATCTGACAACTATGGCCAGAAATCAAAGATTGTTCGTCCTAACAATACAGAATGGTCTAATGCTGTAATTATGGACTATATGGATTCTCAAACCTACGGGTTTGACATGGAAAGCTACTTCGGACAAATTAGATATGATTATAACGATAAATATTTCTTTCATGGAACATTAAGACGTGATGGTTCATCACGTTTTGCCAAAGGGCAGAAATGGGGAACATTCGGTTCTATCGGCGCCGCCTGGGCCATCACTAACGAAAATTTCATGAAAGACGTGAGCTGGTTGAAGAATTTGAAATACAAGTTAAGTTGGGGTGTGTTGGGTAACCAAGACTTTATCACCAATCCTACCATTGCAGGTTATTATCCTTACAATGATTTGTATACGATCGGTAACCTAAATGATGAAATCAGTTTTAGCTTTAAATATAAAGGTAATCCTGATTTGACATGGGAACGCAGCGAAACATGGAATACTGGTATCGAGTTTAATATAGCCGATATTTTGGAAGGTGAAGTGGAATACTACAATAAGACTACCAAAGATATGTTGTTCCTAAAGCAAGTATCTCCATCGCTGGGATATGCACAATACCCCGTCAATGACGGTAAAATGGTCAATAAGGGTCTCGAATTTTCTTTGGTGGCACATCTTGTGAAAACGAATGATATAAGTCTTGATTTACGTGTTAATGGTGGACATTATAAGAATAAAATGACCCAGATGCCTATGGATGATACCACAGGAAAAGAAAAGCCATTGGAGATACAAGGAGCTTACGGATGGTCGAAAGGACATTCTCTGTATGATTTCTATATAAGAGAGTATGCCGGTGTAGATCCAGAAACCGGTATGGCATTATACAACTCATACTATAATGTAAAAGCCGATGGAAGCAAGGACTTGATTACAGATATGGTAACTTACCAGCAGAACAATAAAATAGAGCGTTTGGAAGTAGAAAAGACCTCCGATTATAACAACGCAACTAAGAAATATGTCGGGAAATCAGGTATTCCGACTTTACAAGGGGGATTCGGTTTTGATTTAGCTGTTAAAGGTTTCGAATTAAATACGACTTTCTCCTATAGCTTAGGAGGATATGCTTACGACGGTGTATATGCTACATTAATGTCTAACAATACACCTGGTAGTGGAAACTGGCATAATGACATTGAAAATCGTTGGCAAAAGCCGGGTGATATAACAGACGTGCCACGTTTAACTTCCGGATATGATGAATATACAAATGCATCTTCTACCCGGTTCATTACCAGTCGTTCTTATTTGAATTTATCCAATGTAAGATTATCCTACACATTCCCTAAAAAATGGATGAATAGAATGAACATTGGTTCCTTGTCGGTTTATGTTTCCGGTGACAACCTGATGTTCATTTCGGCTCGTAAGGGATTTGTCTCAATGGCAGGAAATACCGTCAGTACAGATCCTAATGAGGATTCCGGAGGCTCTGACAGAAGTCAGTATGCTCCATTGAGTACTATTATGGGAGGTATTAAGATTCAGTTCTAACAATAAAATCATTTGAATATGAGAAATGTAATATATAAAATAGCAGCTTGTTCTGCATTAGTAGCCTTGGTGCTTTCTGGCTGTAAAGAATCTTTTCTGGAGGAAGATCCAAATGGATATATTTCATCTGACCAGATAAAAGAAAATGCAGTGTGGAATCCTAATATCATGTTAGGTCAGGCATTAGGTACGTATTCCACAACATTTGCCTGGCAGACAGGCGGTACGACGAATCACGACGATTTCGGACAAAAATCCATTGATATTGCCACAGATTTAATGAGTGGGGATCTGGCAATGAGCGGAGAAACCTACGGCTGGTTTAGCGATGCAGCTAGATTGCAGTGTAATACTACCACAAAAAATAGAACCTACATGCTGTGGAGGTATTATTACCGCATCATCAAGGCCTGCAATGAAATATTTGACACTGTAGGAGGAGATGAAAGTGTACCGGCTAATGAGGATAACCAAAATTATTATGCACAAGCAAAAGCTTTGAGGGCTCATTCGTATTTCAATTTGGTGAATTTATATGCAAAACCTTACGATATTGATAAAAATGCTAAGGCCATACCTCTTTACCGTTCTCAAACCACAGCAGAGACATTAGGACTCTCCACAGTGGAGGAAGTGTATGAACGGGTTATTATCGACTTGAAGGAATCAATAAATATTTTGGAAGAGTTGGAATCAGCAGGTATTGGTCGTCCCAACGGCACTAAGGACCAAATCGACCAATGGACAGCTAAAGGAATACTTGCCTATGTTTATTTGACCAAAGGTGAATATGAGAATGCTGCTGCATTAACTTCCGATATTATCAATAACTCAGGATATCCTTTGATGAGTGAAACTGAAATTATCGAATCTGGATTCCGGAGTATCAATATCGGTTCATGGATGTGGGCATTTGATATTACCAAAGATAACACCGGAGGTTTGCCCACATTCTGGGGACAGGTAGATTATTTCACTTATAGCTACTGTTCTGCAGGTGATTATAAAATGATAGACCATAATCTGTATAATGAAATACCTGAAACAGATACTCGTAAACAGTGGTTTCATCCGTCTGTATTGATTAGCTGGTATAAATTTTATGATGCCGGAAGAAAAGCAATGGGAGACCGTACATGGACAAATGATATTGTTTACATGCGAGTTGAAGAGATGTACTTGATAAATGCTGAAGCCAATGCACGGGCAAATCATCTGCCCGAGGCAAAAGCAGCATTGAAGGCTCTATTAGAACAGCGGGATCAGGCCACGGCTGCAGAAGTGGACAATATGAATGCTGATCAATTACTGGAAAACATATACTACAACTGGCGTGTAGAAATGTGGGCCGAAGGACGAGGTTTACTTACCTTGAAACGTTTCCACAAATCAATGGTACGTGGTGACAACAACTATGCATTGACTGGTGAAACGATCTCATACGATGACTCCAGATTGATCTTTGAAATTCCAGAGCGTGAAGTAACGAATAATCCCAATTTGCAGAAATGATAAAGTGCCACATTAGATTGTGCAAATCAGATGAATAAAAGAGGGAGAGTATCTAAATTTAGAATACTCTCCTTTTTTAATATAACGAAATCTGGTTCTTGTTGTATAAAGAGGGCAACACAAATCATTGCAGATGCACTGACATATCAATCTTATTTAGACTGCTTCAATAACCATATTTCAAAGAATTTATCGTAAACCTTGTATTCTCCAAGTTCACAAGTAACAAAATCCTTGTCCAACAATCCTTTTATAGCTCCTTGTACTGAGCTGGCTGTCAATTTATAGGTTTTCAAGAATCTGGAAGAAGTTATTTCCCTTGCTTTTCCTTCTTTGCAAATGGCAAACAATACCTCCTTTTGTTTGGGAGGAAGTTGATAAAGAAGAGAGGAATAAGTAAAATTCAACTGAGACTAAATGTTTTCGATCGCTATGCTCACTTTGTCTGCCGTACAAATTTCACCTGTAGCTGTCATTGCATACAATGAGTTGGAGATGAATTGAATATACCATGTAATGCCCTCAAAACGTTCATATACGTTCTGAACAGTTTCTTCTGTAATGTCTTTATTGGCTATGAGAAAATGTTTCCTAATAAACTTTGTGTAAGTTCCTATGTCTATTGGATGTAATTCCATGATGGCTGTACTTTGATAGAAAGGGCGTGCTGGACTTGTGAATATTTCGCCCATCATATGCCGTTGGGAACCTGCATAAATAAATCTTGCATTTGCGCAATGCTGAATATGGGTACGCAATACAGCTTCAATATTTTTTTCCGGATATTTGGCAATAGCTTGAAATTCGTCAATAGCCACCAGGCAGGGCTTGTCGGCCTTCTCCAAATAATAAAAAATTTCATCCAAAGTAATAGAAAGAGTTTTTATATCTCCCATCTCCAAATTCCAACCGGGATTTCCTGCAAAATCAAATGAAATTCCCGCCCGAAGCGATGACAAGCAACTTAAAAACAAATCCCACGCTTTTCTACCTCGTGGTTTCAAACCATTCATAATTCCTTTGCCAAGCTCAAAAACAAACTCTTGAAGATTCTTAGTCGCATATATATCAATCAAGAAAATATAATATTCCTTTTCGATATGTTTTTGATGAAAACAATGTTCTATTAAGCCCGTCTTCCCTAAACGACGAGAAGATATTAAAGCTACATTGTTACCATTTGTGATATAACGGGTTAATGTTCCGGTTTCAGCTACACGGTCACAAAAATATTCAGCGGATATATATCCATTGGTTATGAAAGGGTATTCTTCTCCATAAAGTGAATGCTTTATACAAAAGTAATTATAATCTTATTATAATGCAAATATCGCAATGCTTTTGTATCGATTCTCCAACTTTGTTTCATATAATCTATCAGAGGAAATCTGTTGATTTACTCTTCTCATATTGGAAATTAAATTATAGATTTACAATCTTTCTTTATCCTCTGCCAACAAAAAGTTTCGCAGTGAAATCTGTTTAATTCCTTTGTAATTTCCCCCGCTTTGCATTTCATCCATTGTTACCACATATTTGGGGTAATTGTCTGCTATTTCCAAAAGATTGCCAAATTCTCGCCTAACAGTTGCATCATCGGGAAGCATATATGCTACTTGGATATAGACTTTATGATCGTCCTTGGAAGCAATGAAATCAATTTCCTTATTGCCACTCTTTCCGACATATACTTCATATCCATATCTTAATAAATCAATGCATACAACATTTTCCATTAACTTGTTGATGTCTTTTCGAAAATCAAAATGCTGTATGGAATTATGTAATCCCAAATCTTCAAAATAATATTTCTCACCAATCTCAAAGATTTTCATCCCTCGGATTTCAGCTCGTTGAATTTTGTAAATAAAGAAACTATTGCACAGTGCCTTTAGATAGTTCAGAATTGTCTGCGTGGGAATGTTGACGTGTTGCGACTTTAAATATTTACTAATATTCTGGGCAGAAAAAAGAGAGCCGGTATTATCTATCAGATAAGCTACGAGATTCTCCAAAAAAGATACATTCCGGATTGATTCACGCGCAACCACATCTTTTAGTAGGATAGTAGAATAAACGTTTCTCAAATACTCGAATATGACATTCTTGTCCATTGTTAGATTATGAATGTATGGCATACCTCCAAATGTAAGATAGAGTTTTAAACTTTCGGTGGAATCTTGACATTGATTGAAAGTTAAGAATTCCCCGTAGCTAAGTGAATGAATGGGAAATTCTATATATCTTCCTGCCAATTGAGTAGCAAGTTCACTGGATAGCATTTTAGCATTACTTCCGGTGCAATAGATATCACATTTATTTTCATTCAATAAACTCCGCAGACACAATTGGAATTCTTCAATCTCTTGGATTTCATCTACAAAGAGATAGTTATGATTATGCCCAATAACCTTCTTTAAAACGTATTGATAAAGATCCATGTAGTTCCTAATTTCCGTGAAGGCAAGTTGCTCTTTATCTACAAAAATGATATTGGCTTCCGGTATGTTTTTCTTTATGATATCTGATATCTGTAAAAGAATGTAGCTTTTACCTATCCTACGTTGGCCGGTTATTACTTTTATTATACTTTTATCAATAAACGGTTCAATTCTCTTTATGTATAAAGGACGGGAGATATAATTTTTCATATTCAAACATGATTTAGTTTATATGCAAAGATATAAAATATTTCAATTATAATTGAATCTTTCTATGTATATTCCACATTCATACATTATAAATAATATATGTAAACTAAATATTTCTCAACAAAAAAGAATTTTGGGACTTTTATGGATAAAATCTATATTTCAAGATAAATTCCTCTATATAATTTATCGTTATTCTTGAATAAAAAACATTTGTTGGGTTAATTAGTACATCACAAATTAAAAGGGTAGAATGAAATTTAATAATAACGTGCTTATTATCAGCTTTTAATTATTCAAAACGGTATGAAATGGGTACTTCGAGATACTTACCTCCCTTTGCCATATACCTTTATAGATCATATACAATAGAATAAACTCTGTTCTACGGAAAACATAAACAGCTGTTTTTCAACAATATATACTTGTTGTAGTTCCGCGAAAACTTTGGTGATTTCGTATATTGGTATGCAGACGCAGGAAGTGGCGATTAAGCCGAGTGTAAAGGTGACAATGAGAAGCAATGCAGAAGCTTTGGATGAGGTTGTGGTAGTGGCATACGGTACTGCTAAAAAAGAATCGTTGACCGGTTCTATCTCGGTGGTTGACAATAAGAAAATAGAGAAGCGCATCACAACCAGCGTAACCGGTGCACTTGAAGGTGCCGCACCGGGTGTACAAGTGAACAATACATATGGTGAACCCGGTTCTGCCCCCAGCATCCGTATCCGTGGTTTTGGTACATTGGTTTCAGGTGCTTCAGATCCTCTGTATGTAGTGGACGGAGTCCCTTTCGATGGAAACATGGCCGAACTAAACTCTAATGATATTGAAAGCATGTCCATCTTGAAAGATGCTGCTTCGGCTGCATTATACGGTAACCGTGCTGCCAACGGTGTTGTCATCATTACAACCAAGAGCGGACGAAACACTCATAAACCGAGTATTACGCTGCAAATGAATCAAGGTATGTATAACAGAGGTATTCCCGAGTACGACCGTCTGGATGCAGACCGCTGGATGGAAGCTACCTGGATGGCCAAGAAGAATGCCATGATGAGCAATGCCGGCATGTCGGCAAGCGATGCTGCCGCATATGCCACGGGACACGTGGTTAGTGAATCTATCGGTCGTAATATCTACAATGCCGCTGGTGATAAGTTGTTTGACAATAACGGAAAACTGATTGCCACTCGCCTGGCTGGCTATGACGACTTGGACTGGCAGAATGCCATCGAACGCACGGGACACCGTCAGGAATACAATCTTTCCGCCGCCACTTCGGGAGAGAAATACAACGTGTATTCTTCCATAGGCTACTTGAATGAGAAAGGATATGTAAAAGCCACAGGTTACGAACGTTTCTCCGGGCGTATCAACACTACTTATACACCTAACAAGTGGTTCAAGGGTGGCGTGAACTTGACTGGCTCGTGGACCAAGCGTGACTATAACAGTAATGCCAGTGGCAACTATTACGCCAATCCGTTCTACATTACTCGTTATATGGCTCCGGTCTATCCGTTGTTCATGCACAATGCCGACGGTACATACCAACTGGATGCCGATGGTAACAAAATTTATGACACCACTTCATCTTATCTGAGTAACCGCAACATCGCTTACGAAATGTTGTATAATAAGCAGGAAAGTGTGCGCAACGTATTGGGCGGACAAGCTTTTGCCACCATCTCGTTGCCGTATGGACTTTCATTAACTGTAAAAGGTGACCTGAACAACAGCACTTCGAACAATAAGAAATATGACAATCCCGAAATTGGAGACGGTGCTACGAATGGCGGTCGTTTGACAAGTTATGCCTACCAATACAAGACTGTAACCTTGCAGGAAATTCTGAGCTGGAACTATCAATTTAATCAGGTACACAACGTGGAAGCTATGGTGGCTCACGAGAACTATAGTTGGGAGCGCAAGTACACTTCCGGAATGAACACCGGTATGGCTGTAGACGGCAACCTTACTATGGGCAATTTCCTTAACAACTCTTATTTTTCCGGAAGTGATGATGAGGACAAGACGGAGTCTTATCTGGCACGCGTAAAGTATAATTATGACAACCGTTATTTCGTAGAAGGTTCGTTCCGTCGTGACGGTTCCTCACGCTTCCACAAGGACAATCGCTGGGGTAACTTCTATTCTGTTGGTGCCAGCTGGAACATGAAACAAGAAGCTTTCTTGCAAGATGTAGATTGGGTGGATGCCTTGAAGTTGCGCGCGTCCTATGGTGAAGTCGGTAACAATATGGGCGTAAGCCTTTATGGTCACATGGCTCTTTATACCATTGACAAGAACGGTGGTGAAGCCGCTTTGGTAAAACAATCACTTTCAGCACCGGACATCAAGTGGGAAACTACACAGACGGTGGATGTTGCCGTAGAGGGGCGTCTGTTCAACCGTCTGAACTTCCAAATAGGCTATTTCGACAAACGTTCCAAAGACCTGCTGTTTGAGGTACGCCTACCGCTTTCTGCCGGTTCTTATCCTTGGGTTGCCGATACTGCCCCGATGAACCTGACGCAATACAAGAATATCGGTACCGTATCCAACCGTGGCTGGGAAATCTCTTTGAATGCCGATGTCATCAACAACAATGACTGGAAATGGAACATCGGCGCAGACGCTACTTTCCTGAAGAATAAAATCGTGAAACTGCCCGATGGAAAGGACATCTTGCATGGTATGCAAAACTACTCCGAAGGACACTCCATCTACGAATGGTACACTTACCACTTCGAAGGTGTGGACCAGATGACCGGTACTTCTCTCTATACACTGGATCCGGACAAGAAAGCCGCCGCCCAAGAAGCCGGTGCATTGACTACCATCAACGGTACGGACTATGCTACCGCGACTTCATACGCCAAACGTGACTGGGCCGGCAGTGCACTTCCTACGGTTTACGGTTCTATCAGCTCAGCTCTTTCTTGGAAAAACTGGGATTTGAACATGCTGTTTACTTATTCTTTAGGCGGTAAAACATACGATGGCAGTTATGCCAGCTTGATGGGTGTGTCTGAATCCGGTGCTGCCGGCAGCGCTTACCACAAGGACATCCTGACTTCTTGGAAAGAAGTTCCTGCGGGAATGACAGAAACTTCTGCCAATCGCATTGATCCGAACGGAACTCCGCGCGCCGACTTTTACAAATCGTCCGACCTGAATGCCACCAGCGACCGTTGGCTGACAAGCTCTTCTTACTTCGTATTCAAGAACCTGAACCTCTCCTACAGCTTGCCCAAGCGTTGGCTGAAAAGTGTAGGTATAGAAGGCCTTTCGCTGACTGCCGGTGTAGAGAACCTTTTTACATTGACTTCACGCAAAGGATTGAATCCGCAGTATTCCTTCAACGGAGGTTCGGACGATACGTATGTGACAGCCCGTGTTTATAACTTCGGACTGACTGTGAAATTCTAAAGGTATAACCATATAATTTGTATTAGAAATGAAAAAGATTATCAATAAATTGTTCGCAGGAAGCCTATTGGCAGGTATGATGCTGGTGTCTTCTTGCGCCGGTGACTATCTGGATACAGCACCTACAGACTCAACCGGAGCAACCGATGCCGTAGGTACAACCGACAATGCCATGAAGGCATTGAACGGTATCGCCAAAATCATGACAACACAACACTCCTATTTTGGAGGTGGATTTGCTGGTGAGAACAACATAATGATTCAGTATGAAAGCTACCCGAGTGAAAATTACAATTACAACCTCTACGCATCCGGTTGGTCTCCTATCTTCAATCAAGAGTTCCACACACGTGCCAACTCCATTTACGATGCTTACGCATGGTATTACTATTATACCATAGCAGGTAATGCCAACACCATTCTTGCCAATATAGACAATGCCGAAGGTACGGAAGCGGAAAGGGATTTTGTCAAGGCATCTGCACTGACTTTTCGTGCATACGCTTTCGAAAAACTGGTACACTATTATTGCTGGCGCTGGCAAGATTCCAACAATGGTGCTTCGCAGGGGATAGTACTTCGTTTGGACGAATCTACCGGTGGACAAGGTTATGCCACATTAGCTGAAACATACGCACAGATTTATAAAGATTTGGATGAAGCCATCATGCTGTTTGAGCAAAGCGGTATGGACCGTAATGCCTCACAAGTATGGATGCCGAACATCAATGTGGCACATGCCATCTACGCCCGTGCCGCTCTTACCAAGCAAGATTATACCAAAGCATTGACAGAAGCCAAGCTGGCTCGTCAGAACTACCCACTTATGAGCAATGCGGAATATCATGCAGGGTTCTGTAATCCGACTAGTGAATGGATTTTCGGAAGTTTTGGTAGCTCACAAGAGAATAATTGGTATTGGAGTTATGGTACTCAATATGCATGTAACGGATATTATGCGAGCACTCAACAGACCGGTGCAGGCTCTATCGGTCGTGAACTGATTAATCGCATTCCCAACGACGATGCTCGTAAGGCACTGTTCCTAACCGAAGACAAATTCCCCGGCTATAACTTCAATGACGGTTCAGCCATGGATTTAGGCTACGGCATTCTTGGAATGGGAGATGATGAGAAAAAAGCAGATGCTCTTTGGGAAGAAGCAGCTGCCTATTGCCAGAAAATGGCGGTCAGTGGCCTGGAAGCTCCTTATCAGGCTGGTTATATGTATCTGGGGGGACAACTGAAGTTTTATGTATTCGACACTCCGGGCGTCAGCTACCTGCCTTTCATCCGTTCATCGGAAATGGTATTGGTAGAGGCAGAGGCTAATTATTTCTTGAATGACGAGACTGCTGCTCGTGCCGCACTGGTAGAACTGAATGCCACTTCCGGACGTAATCCTGAATACACTTGCGACAAGAGTGGCGAAGCTCTTTGGAATGAAATTATGGACTATCGCGAATTGGAACTCTGGGGTGAAGGTTTTGCATGGAGCGACTACAAGAGATGGAACCGCGACATAGTCCGTCACAGTTTTGCCGAAGGTGGTAATGCTCACATTTCCGTTGCAAAAACCATTCCTGCCTCCGGTGTCAACAAATGGACATGGGATGTACCTTTGAATGAAACTGATTACAACGATGAGTTGAATCTTGGAGGAAAATAATTCTACCGGAATTATTCTATAAATAAAGTGTTTTTTGAGAGAGGGGATGCTATAAAGCATTCCCTCTGTTATTAGAGGAGAACAATAAAAGCGTTTCCACACTATTCTCAGGATATTTGCCTGCCATTTGGTATTCATCAATGATCACTAGAGGGGAGGGCTATCTATATAGCGCAAGTGGGAAAGGCAAGTACTTTGCTCCACCTCAATTCGTAAAACGTACTTTGGTAAACAGATATTTCATCAAGAAGAAAATAAGGATAGATGATATGTGAGAAATGTGGAGTTCTCAAAAGAGTCCTGTACTTCTCATACCTGCGGAACAATCAACTTTTAAAAAACAATAACTATCAATTATCCATAATCTTATAAAAATGTCGTATGTTTGCAATTAGATAAATGCATGAATATGGATTCTAAAAAACAGCTCTACATCATTAGTGGTTGTAATGGTGCTGGTAAGACTACGGCATCTTACACTGTGCTACCGGATGTTCTGGAATGCAAGGAGTTTGTTAATGCAGATGAAATAGCTCGTGGATTATCTCCTTTCAATCCCGAAAGTATGGCTATTGAAGCCGGACGGTTGATGTTACAAAGGATTAATGAATTGCTGAGAAATCAACAAAACTTTTCTATAGAAACCACACTTGCCACAAGAACTTACACCCGCCTTGTCCATCGTGCGCAAGAGCAAGGATATAAAGTCAATTTAATATATTTCTGGTTGAGTTCGCCCGACTTGGCTATTCAGCGTGTAGCCCAACGTGTACGTAATGGTGGGCACGACATTCCCAAAGAGGTTGTGATTCGGCGTTATCAAGCAGGTATCAATAACTTTTTCAATATTTATATGCCCTGTGTGGACTATTGGCTATTGGCAGATAATAGCGAGACACCCCGTATTATTGTTGCTGAAGGCGGACGGGGGATGGAGATGCATATACATCATATTGAACGATTTAATAAAATACAAAGTTATGTCAGAGAATGAACGAAAAGAACTGAGCGAAAAGTTACATTTCGGTTTGGCATTAGCCGAACGCCGTATGCTTGAAGAAAAAGCATTGCGCAATGAATGCATTATACAAGGCTTGCCCAATGGAGAAATTAAAAGTGTACCTGCACGTATCATGCTGCGTAAACTTTATGGAGAAGAACTGAAACAATAGGAGTATCCTTTCTTCAATAAGCAGCAAACCTGGATTGCCCGCACGATATGAGAGCTAGAGTGGGTCACAAAAGCATATTCTGCATTTCCTGATTATGATAAAAATATCTCCACCCAAGCGACGTAATTTCATGTAGACTATATTTTCTCATAATAGGTATTCCTCATCAGAAAAATATAATCCCAAACAAGAAACCAAAAACATTGTTTACTACATAAATCTTTGGGGAATTAAAGAACTAAACCTTGACTGAACAATCGTTTTTCCATCCGAAAAGGGCAGGTTTACATTTTTGACATACTTCCAATAGTAGTTTTTCGCAGTTACAGAGTTCTTTACTTCAATTACTTTTGTATTTGGAATAAACAAACGGATATCTCCATTTAAAATAAGGACAATTGCATAGTGTTCTATGCATAAAATGGATAAATGGGTAAGATGGTATCTATGTAACCTTTATAATTTCAATAATATTTTATATAATGCTTTACGTTTTCATGGATGTAACAAACAATACAAGTAAATAATTGACAAAAAACAACTAAACGATAGATGTTGACATAAGCATTCATTCTTAAAAAAAAAGAAATCCTAACGTTATGATTATAACATATTAGTACAGAATCAGACTATTATAAATCAGCACATTACTATTACAAATAGTATCATATAAGTAGATTGTCATGTATAGTGAACATGTATAGAGTATCTCCCAAAGGGGAACACTTCCTTTTGAAACTTTCTTGAATTATTGTACCTCCTTTATTACCAACAAGATACACATATTGTAGTTCCGCGAAAACTTTGGTGATTTCGTATATTGGTATGCAGACTCAAGAG
>OHBP01000595.1_pt1 | contig 17620 bp, 6 predicted proteins | sample 1577471 | NCBI WGS metagenome assembly OHBP01 (sample SAMEA3879503, study PRJEB24766) | human gut metagenome | biome: human-associated habitat; feature: feces | place: USA | collected 1985/1987
GCTGGCTCTTCGATTTGATGCGGTGCATATTGTCGTAGCCCATGGCAAGGGTGTACATTATAGTTGTCGATACCATAATCTAATTTCTCGTATAATTTCTTCATTAAGAAACACCAACAAATCAATCGGTAAGGGACTTGGTATAGATATTGAGTCAAATATCATATCCTTAATAATACAATTCCCGTTTATAAAAGCAAAATATGCGGGATACCCAGCTTGAAATTTGCTTCCAATTTTTCCCTGATTTGGTTCGTCCAAATATTGAATATTGGCAAAGTATTTAGCAACCGACCCTCTACTGTTGCCATTATCATTAAACTTGACGGGAATCAGTTCAAAATTCTTATTTTGTGTATCAATCGTCACAAAATATTCAGTACCTATGGTATCGTTGACAACTATCAAATAAAATTGTTCTTTAATACCAAAAACAATTTTCGACTCGTTAGTTGTAGATTCTGGCATTTTATTGAGAATAGCAGATACTAATTCTCTGTTTCCCTGTACCGTATTAGGCTCAGCAAAAACCTTGCTGTTTCCGACCACGATGAACATAATATAAAAAAACAAAATTTCTCTCATATTCCTATTGCTTTAATATATAGTATTGCTAAACTTGGTATATGGTTCTACATATACCAAGTTTAGCGAATGCTTGTTGTTATTTAGTATAAGGCAAACTATAAGGACTTACAATATCTTTTCCTCCGGCATGGTCTGATCCATCTCTTTGGGGGAGTCTGAGCAATCTCCTTACAAGATTGTCCGTTCTAATTGCGTTTGTATTATTATGTACAGGACTTTCTTTTCTTGCAGATGGTAGTCCATGACCCAATAATTCATGTGCAGATGTTACGGCCTTAAGCTTATCTTGGACACCCCTAATAAAAGAATGCGATCCTTTAGATGTTGGGACATTGAATCCTTCCCCTCCAAGAGTTTGAATGGTGGCATCATCGTAATAGTAGCGTGTAGACCCATCAGAACGTTCTTCTCGTTTTCTGAATGCATCTCCAATTTTACTATCAGGGTCAATACTGTTCAGATACTTATTAATATCTGAGTACCCGCTTGATGAAACTTCTTCTCCATCCTTCAAATATTCTATTGAATGAACTTCTTTAGAATTAATGGTATTGACGAGTAAGCTAATATATGCCATTTCATCTTCTGAGCAAGTTACACCATCAAGAGCGTCTGCCAGTGCTGCGTCAGGAATTTGTTGGAACTTTTTACCTTTCAATGAAATCAAAGAACGTAAATTATCAAACTTCGAATCTCCTAAAATTAAATGAACATCGCTTTTGAATTCTTCAGCGTCACTTTTAGTTACACCCCTAATCTCCATACCGGTAGGATCTGAATATGCAATAGGATTTTGTGCCGCATAAATATATGTTGAATAATCCGGATACTTTTCTTCCATTGGGTCGGTTGACATCCATAGACTCAACCTTGGCTCATAGTACCTCGCACCATAGTAGTACATACCGGTCTCCTCGTCAAACTCTTTCGCATTGAAGAGGTAAGGCGTGTTCCACACGCTGTTGCGCTCCTCTATGAAAACCTCTCCGAACGGCACATACTCGATGTGCTGTACCACTTCGCCTTCAAGGTTGGTGATGAAGCTGGAACTTCCAAGATGGTCAGGATGGTAGAAGAACTGCAGGTTCTCGTAGTTGTCAGGGTCTTTGAAAGACTTGGCAACTGCGTGTGCCTGTGCCTTCCGTGCCTGAGCAACCGCCGCCTCCATAGAGCCGTCGTTGCAGCAGAATCCCTCTCCGTCGGCGTAGTTGTCGTTGTCGGTACCGTTGTAAGGTACATCAAAGGTCTTGTAATTGTCCTTGATTACCTGCTGCTGTGCCGCATACTTAGCCTTATAGTTGACAGAAAGACCGTCAGTGTTGGCACCTGCATACTCAATGCGGCGCGGGTCAGAGCCGTAGGAGGCGAAATCGCCGACCTTTGACACGATGCGCTGGCTGCCTGCGTAGATATGTTTGGTGTAACGGCCGCCTTGGTTGGCCACGAGATACGGGCTGACATAGAGCGAGAACTTCGCGGTATTGGTGGAGCCGCCAGAGAAGACTCCGTTGACATACACCTGGTCGCTTTCGCCGGAAGTCTTGACCGTGCGCTCACCGTCGGCATCATACCAGTAGTTGGACACGAAGCCGTTGTCGTCCACCGCGAGCAGACGGTTCTCCTCGTCCCAGATGAGCTTGCGCTCTCTTGTGCCGACTTCATTATGTCCATCCTTCATCATACGTCCGGTGTTCACATATACAAGATTTCCGTTCTTGTCATACAAATATACGTGATTGTTTTCGATATTATTGTCTCCCGGAGTCTCTTCCGTGCGATAATTCACATCTTTAACACTTGCAAGTTGGAATTTCTTACCGGCTTCAGTACCGTATGTGTATGACAGGTCATAGCCTACATTGAGCGTGCCGTTGAACTGCACGTTGTCCTGAGTCAGATGCTGGCTCTTCGATTTGATGCGGTGCATATTGTCGTAGCCCATGGCAAGGGTGTAGGACGCAGACTTGCTGTCGGCTCCTGTATAAGTACCCGTAGCGGAAACGAGACGGTACAGTCCGTCGTAGGTATAGGCATGCGACATCCGGCCGCCGGCATTGCCGCTGGCAGGAAGCGAGGCATTGTTAGCCACCGAAAGGACATTGCTGACAGCATCAAAGGTATAGTCGTTGTCCATGATGGTCTTGTTGCCGCTGTTCACCGCGAGGTTGCTCAGGCGACGGCGGTCGTCGTAAGTGTAGAACGTCTCCGCACCGTTGCAATACTTCAGGTAGCTGCGCTGCTCGAACTTGTCATAGCCCAGCTTGGTGATGTAGTCATAGCCGTATGACTTCTCACCACGGACTTTCTCAAGCAGGCCACCAAGGTTGTAGGAGTAAGTCACTTTTTCCTCGTCGGGATAGATCATCTCCAGGAGGCGGTTGTGGCTGTCGTAAGTCCATTGGGTAACGTAGGTGGCAATCGCCTGGTTAGGTACGATAAGTGTGCGGCGTGTCTTTGTCACCTCACCCATCTTGCCGTAGAAGTATTCGATGGCACCCGTTCCGTCCTCACGCATCATCAGTCGGCCGATACGGTTGTGGGAGGCGTTGCGTCCGCCATAGTAATATTTGACGTTGTTTTCCGGATGGTCGGGATAACTGATACCCGTCAGACGGTGATAGTCGTAGGTATAGGTGATCATCTTGCCTTCCTCCGCCATGTTCGCCGTCTGCTTGGTGAGCACGTTGCCGAGCGGGTCGTAAGTGAACGAGGTGATGCCGCTTGCCGGGTGGCTGACCTCCGTGCGGCGGTCGCCCATGTCGTAAGTAGAGGTCGTTACATTGCCCTCCGTGTCGGTAACACGAACAAGACGCTGTATGCCGTCATACTTAAACGATGTGGTAATCTCACCGTCAGGTCCGCTCTTCTGGATGGTCTTTAAGGTCTTGCCACTGCCATTGGTATGGGTAGCCTGCACATTATGGAGTGCGTCTGTTACGGTTGTAACAAGTGCATGACTGCCGTTGTCAACAGTATATGCCGTAGTTGTCGTAGAGTTGTCCGGCAATGTCACTGAGGTAGCACGGTCGAGCACGTCATAAACAGTAACCGTTGGAGATAAATTGTCAAATGACTTGTTGAACGTTGATTTCGATCCTGTTCCTTCCGTTGTAGGATAGAATGCCTTTGCCACACGTCCGAAAGCGTCATACACGTTTCTTCCGCTGACTATCATCACGTTCTCGTCCTTGGCAGAGTTTCCCTTGGATGCACTTGTCACAACACCGTCCTTCTTCACCTGCACGGATCTTCCGAAACCGTCAACGAATGTAACAGTTTCCAAGTCGTCGTTAGGGTGCTGGATGTCGTAGTGCTTGGTCACGGCGTATGCAGGAGCGGTAATGCCACTCTCATTGAATGTAGCCAAAGGCTGATATTCAAAGGCGATGGCATAAGGCACACCCGTAGCCAACTCGTTAGGACCACGCACGCCAGTAATGCGACCGAGGTCGTCAACATCAGTCTCATAGTAGAAGTTGTTGAGGTCACGATGCTCCTTGGCGATACCATAACGATAGTCAAAATTGCCTTGCTCGCTGCGGTAGCCCCACGCATCGTCAATACGCTCAACATACATGTTCATCTCAGGCTCATAGCGGTACTTGTACCACATACGCTGTCCCTTGCCGTTGGCAGGGAGAGTCTTCTGGATGATGTTGCCGTAAGAGTCGTACTTGTAATCGGTAACTGCCGCACCGTCATTCAACTGCTGTGTAATCTGCGTGATGTGGTTGGCGTAGTTGGTATTATACTTCGCCGTCACGTGGTGATAGAGTGAGCCGTCACCGCCTGTAACAGTCACATCAACTGGAAGTCCGAAGATGTGCTTCGCTGCATTGTCCGTATATTTGATGGCGGTTGCATAATCGAACTTGCCGTTTCCGTCTTCACCAAGGCTTCCCTTGTCGCTGTACTTGTAGGACTTCAACTCACCATGATAGCCATTGAGGTAATACTCGTTCCAAGCCTCGGATGTAATGGTACCGTTGGCAGCACCCTCATACTGCAAGCTGGCGGTATAGCGGAGAGGAACGAATGCAGAGGCACGGTCGCTCCAGAGGTTCACGTCACGCTTGGCAAAGGTGTACTTGTCGCCCTCGGCTGTCATATAGTAACTGTCGTAGCGATTCTTTGTCTCCGTGTATTTGTTGCCGTTGGCATCCTCCACGAAAGTGGCGGTAACATTGCCCTGCGTGTAGTAGTTGGCAACATCGTAGTTCTCAACAGACTGTCTATAAACAGAATTGCCATTCTCCGTGTCAAGGTTCTTGGTGATGACCTCACCGAAACCGAGGAACTCACGTTCATGGCGGTCCCGCTTGCCGTCCTTGTACTCAAAGGCGGTTGTCATGACAGGACCATCGTCATGGATACCATCATCAACGGTAAGGGCAGACATTACCCACTTGCCACCAGGAAGTCCGTAGGTAGGAGTGGTATGCGCATAGTCAAGCGTGAAAGTACCGCCCAAGGAGTTGGTGACTGACTTCAACATATTTGTTCTGCCAATGGCAGAGCGTGTAACCTTCAACTCGCTTTCCTTCTCAGACTCAACGATGTCAAGATAGCCGTCACCGTCCACATCCTGCAAGGAGTATGTAGGGCGGTTGATGCTGTGGGAGGTGGAAGCGCCAGGGTTGGTTGAAATCTTTACAGTCAATAAATTGAATGTTACTGTGAAAGCTGCATTTACAGATTCTGCTGTTGATGCTGATTCACTAAGTGCATTCGCTCCCTTCCAACTGATAGGCTCATCAAAGCCGTTACCAGTGTTGAGGGCAACAGTGATACCATTTCCGTTCTTCCATACCTTGTCTGGAAGACCATCGGAGTTGATGTCGATAAGATTGTATTCCTCCTCATTTTCAGAGGTAACGATGCCAAAGCCTGCGGAGAAACTGCCGGAGGCCTTGTTGATACCAGTTCCAACACCAAGATTATACGAAAGACTCTTGCCGCTTTGGATGCGGTCAAGTTCCCAGTCAATAGGCTCGGTAAAGGCATAGCCAAGATTTAATCTCACCTTCTTGTCGGAAAGAATCTTGTCAGGTAGTCCATCGCCATTAATATCTATGAACGATTCTACAGCTTCATCCGTATTCTTCGGCGCACTGCCGGAAATGGAGAATTGAGCCAACCATGAACTCTGTTGGTTCTGTGCGGAAGACTTGCTTCCGGAGATAAGTTTTGTAATATCGGACACAGAAGCTACTGGATTGCCACCATATCCCCATGCCTCAGAAGCATTGTCAGAGTTATTAGCTCCGATACCCTTGTAGATTTCTCCACTTAATCCACCTTGTGAATTGGTGTATTGGATAGTACCACCAGCAATGATGTCAGGGAATCCGTCACCGTTCATATCCATCATGGCAACTTCCGTCTTGGAACTGCCATTTGCATTGTTATGGGTAATGCCACGTGCACCACCTTGCACAACGGTACTCTTGCTTGATACCACTTGGCTTACAGCTGCCGCACCAGTACCCTGCAAATATTCACCTGCAAGTCCTGACACTTCAGCATTATTATCCAATGGATTGGTAAGGAGTACATCCTGTTCTGTCAATCGGGCTGTGCTTGCCTCGGTTGCAGTAAGATAGATGTCCTGTCGCTGACCGACCCACTTGTCCATGGAAGTCTGGTCTGTACCCAATGGAGTGAATGCCATTGTGAGAGGGTCAACCTTGTCGTTCTCGTTTTCCGGCAATTTCAGCAATGACTCGTCAATAGGCTTTGCATATCTGCCCTCTGCCGAGCTATAAACAAAACCTCCCCAGCCACGGTAAAGCATACCGAAGCCAAGATTGTCATTCTCTGCATAGAATCCAGCAAGCACATTCTCTGTTACGAGACCTGCCGCATCTTTCAGGATGGAAACAGAGGCTGAAGTAACAGTTTCATTAGAGATTGCTGCCGGATAGCTGTATTCAAACCAGATGTTCTTTCCTGCAGTAGTTGCAAATCGCAGAGTATCGGCTTTCAAGATGCCATTCTCGATATTGAAAGACTTCTTGCCGATGAGTGCATCCTCTGTCTTGGCGGTCAAAGTAACCTGGCCATTGATGGAATTGTCAGAAAGGGTAAGCACTGGCGACACAACCATAATTGTATCAGTCGCAGTTGTCAAGTATGGCTTGCCCTCTGCCAAGGCATTTGCAAATGTCTTGTAGTGTGCAGGAACGGCTATCGTCTGTTCTATATTGGCAGAGTCCTTGTAAGTCACGGAAGCTTGCCAACCGATGCTCTTCCAATCTACATTTGAGGTTGAGGAAATCTCAAAGCTGAAGTTTGTCAGTTTTTCAGTATTCTCCAGACTGATGTTGAGAGAATCACCATTGAAAGCCTCACCAGCCTTCAATGTACGAGCAAAGACAGTCTTCTCGATATAGTTAGGGTTGTCGTTTCCGTCACTGTCTTTCTTTTCATTGCTGCCGATGATGCTGAGAACAACATCGTCGGTTGTTACAGGCTTGTGGAAGGCACTGTGAACTTCAACGCTTGATCCATTCTCCACATTAGCGGAGGTGTTCACATCGTAGATGGCACCATCCTCAGGTTTGTACTCTGTTGAAGAAAGCCCGTTAGGCAAGATATTTGACTCGCCAGCGTAAGTAATGGCAGGTGACCAATTCACCTTATCAAATGAGCCGTTGCTTGTTTCCTCGGAACCCGACTGCACACGGAAATAGATTCTGTCACCACGCTTGACGGCAACAGAAGAGACTGCAGCGGCATAAGAACTGCCGTAGCCCTTTGCAATAGTCTTGTTCCAAAGCTCATTGCCACCCTTTTGAATAGCAACCCTCACACCATCAGCTTTCTGGTATTCGTCAGCGTCATAGTCACCAGTCGGAGCGACAAGGCTCACTTGCCCTGCCACGCTGACAGTTCCGTCCTTAGGAGCCTGCCATACACGCACGATGTCCTCCATCGGCGAGTTCTTGATGGCTTCCGCCTGCTCGTCCTTACTGACCTCCATGACAGAAGTGTCAACCTTGCCACCATAGATGATAGGGCTTGGTGTGTCAGCACTGCTCAATGTAAACGTAGGCACGGCATTGCCTGATCCGTCAAACTCCAAATGGTTGAAATATACCTTTCCATTGGAAACGAGGTCAACAAGTCCGTCACCGTTGATGTCGCTGAAATACTGAGTGGTCTTTGTTTTAGTGGTTGACTTGTCCGTTCCGACAACGGCAGTCAGGACATTCCAGCCGACAACGGCATTCGCACCGAAAGTGTTGGTAGAACTTTTGGTTGTCGAGAAGTTACTGATGCCCTTTACCTTGACAGGCTCACCATATACTACTTCTCCGTTGTCTGTCTTAATCTGTGGACGATAATATACAGAACCACCAGACTTGTACACCTTGTCAGGAAGTCCGTCACCGTTCAAGTCAACGAGTGCAGAAAGTCCCTTGCTTGTGTCGCTTGAATAGCTGTAAGAGCCACCCACAGTATTGCCTTTCCAAGGACTTCCGTCCACGACACCCACACCTGCATAGAACGAACCGCTTACAGAAGAACTTGTCGTACCGCCAAGTGCAGTTGGCTTGTCGCTGAAACGCTTGCTGACAGTCTTTAAAGGATTGACGAAACCAGCGTCAAGTCCGTCATCGTGCGTGTTCCATTTCTCGGAATCGTCCTTGAACGGAACATATCCCTTTTCTGCCTGGACATCATCATAATAGTCGAAGTTCTGGAAAGCCACTTCCTTTCCTGTGTTGTCATACAGTCTGACACCTGTGAGCATTTCCTTGTGGAATGCACCTTCCTTGTAGTCAAAGGCATAGCTGCGCAATGTCTCGCCCTGGAAATTCACGGTCACTTTCTCCAACAGCTTGTTGGAGGAGGCGAGGAATCCATAGCGGGCATTGTTGGTCTTTACCTGCTTTACCTTGTTGCCATCAAAGAGTACAACGGTGTGCGGTTCCTGTCCTGCATTACCTGCGTGAACCTCCTTCAGATATGCAGCCTTGGCCTTCAAGCCGCCACGCACATCCTCATCCACGATGTCATACACATATTCTATATAGTCACCGTGGAGTTCCTCGACACGTTTCAGCTTCCATTCGGCAATCACCTCACGGGTACTGCCCGAAGCATCGGTGACATTGCCCTTTACAACAGCTCCGTCACCACCATAGATATACTTGACACCCTGCTTGTCTGTAACCTCCCAATAATAGTTGGCAGGACTGTCACCCTTGCGGATGATACGGCTGAAATCACCGCCTTGGCGGGTGTAGAACTGGCGGTCAGCCTTTCTGTTCATCTTCTCGCCACGGTGTGCGACTCCCATCTGTCCGTTGTCATCCATGGTGGAGAGCATTGAACCGGACAAAAGATAAGTCTCCGTCTCTTTTGACTGGTCATAACGAGGCACGCCCCACCGGGTGTCAAGCGTTATGCTTGGCACGCTGACGTTCCAACCCTCGCCAAGCCAACCGCTACCGCCCTCGCTGCTGTACTGCAAGCCAAGGCTTGGCTGCATACCGTTTCGTGCTGGCGGCATCTCGAACGGATACTGCAGGTTGGCAGAGCCACGGTTGTTTGCGCTTGGAGGCGCAATGACATTGAGCTTCGCCGTAGGGTCTGCCGCCTTGATGTCGTTCATCATTGTCGGGGCAAAGCCTTCGGTCTGCGGAGACTCCGGTGCCTGTATCACACCGTTGATCATGTCTGTGAAGTGGGTGGTCTTTGAAACGACACACTCTTCCTTCTTGTCCACACGCACACGCTCCAACGCAACCCAATGCTTCTCGGCCGGGTCGTAGTAATAGGTACGGATGTCGTCCTCGGTATAGCCGCTTGGTATTCTCGTGCGGTCATACTTTATCTTGACAGTCGCACCCTCGCCTGTGAAGTGTGTTCCGTGAGGGAGAAAACGGTAGCCATGTCCTCCTGCCGTGACGTTGGTCATGGCAAAGTCAAGCTCAGGAATATTCTCCTCTCCGATAGAGTTCACGGAAAGGCTTCTGTTCCGAATGAGGTCTTTCTGAAGAACGACCAGTTTGCTACCTCCTACGGAGATACTGTCAGAGACACCCTTCTTGAAGAGTTTTCTCACGGCTGTCCCGTCCTTTGCCGAAAGGGACAGTGTGGCGGCAAGCAGTAAAACCAATGCCCACGCCACCTTCTGTATATAATTCTTCATGCGTATCTTCCTTTAAGTTACTTTACTGAGATTTTCCTTGTATGCTCCCCATTCTCGGAGATTGCCTTCACGACATACACACCCGATGCGGGAACCTTGAAGTCGGCTTGCTTGACGCTTTCGCCTGTCATTTGGCGTGACACTACCAGTTTGCCTGATACGTCAAACACCATCAATGTGGCTGCAGAAGGCTTGTCCTGTGTGAGTTTAGCCTCGTAGATGCCTGTCGTAGAACCGTTGCCCTTGACAGTGAAATTCTCGTCTTCTCCAGAAATGAAGGAGTTGTCAGCCTGTCTGTCCGAGCTGCCCACATGGTTCTCCCTTGCCTGTGTTCCGTTAGGCATACTTGCATCACACTCGCTGCCGACATAGACGGTCATCGTTGTCGTACACTTCTTGGGTGTTTCTATCTGCACGTTGCCCCTTGTGGTGAATGAGGTTACAGGCGTACCGTTTACGGTAAGGTCTGTGATATGTGTCTCGCCCTTTCCGTACTTGATGCAGAACCGCCATGCACGAAGTGACCAGACATATTCATGATGCACGGTCTGTCCGTTCAACTTGTACGTGACCTGCATATTGCGGACTGTAACACTGAGCACATCGCCCGGCTTGATGGTGACATATTTGGTTAGGCTTGTATATCCACCGGTTATGATATGCGCCTTGTCGCCCCGCACGTCGAAGCCATATTGGGTGATCTCGTCCGTGAGGCTTGGCTCCAATCCCACACGGTAGTTTGATTTTGTATCGTTCACCGTCCATGAGATGTCGCCAGACAGATAGGTCCTGGTGTCATGCGAGTATGAGGTGTAGAGTGCGTTGCCAGTGGCATAAATCTCGTTGCCTCCACCTTGTGATACGGACAGCGCATAGGCGCCGGGGGCAAGATTCGTGATTCTATGCGTGTCACCGAAGAATGTTCCTCTGGCAATGGTTTCTCCTTTTACTTTTCCTGCAACGGTATCAACGCTGAGCACATAGGAATAGACTGGTGTACCGATGTTGATGCCGATGTCGATATACCCGTCATTGCGTGGAACTCCATTCTCGCAACTTGACGGCGTAGGAGTGGCATCATAGGAAATGCCGTCATAATAGGCGAATGTGAACACATCGCTTCCGCTTCCGTCTGCATCCCATAGGATATTGCGGAATATGGTCTTGCCCCTTGTCATATCAGGCTTGGAGCATCTTATGTTGCTGTTGCTGTTGATGTCGAAATCACCTTCACCGCTTGGGTCTATGAGCATGACGGTACGCTTGCGGCAATAGTCCGAGAACTCCCTGTCCGGTGTGAGGTCATAGCTCAACTCTGCCATATAACCGACATCATCTATTCCTCCTGTCCTCAAGCCTGCCATATTCAAGGCGGACTCTGCTCCTTCCGTTCGGATAATGCCCACATTTGTGTCTGTGTCAGTTGCATCCGAAAGGGATATGGTTCTTGTCGCACTTCCTGTTCCGTCAACACGCAGATAGATGTTTTTGCCTTCCTTGCGGATGGAAATGTCCGTTCCGTCAACATCCGTGGCGATGTATGAATTTGAGACCGCTCCGTTGATGATCGGATAAACAACTCCAGCATTGGTGAACCGGAATCCATACTTGCATGTGCTGCCACCGATGCTTCCGAAGCCAACGTCAAAAGTCGGGTGACTTGTCGGACAGGTGAACTCAAAAGCACCGCCACCTCCAACAAGGGCTGGGGTCGTGGCATAAGCTCCGGAAGCGGCTTTCTCTTGGATGATATTGTCAGTAAAGCCATTCCTTGACACTTCAAGTCCTTGCGCAGTCCATCTTGCCACTGTACTGTCGGGCTTTGACGGCACGTTGGTCTTGACCATCCATGTACGTTTCATGACATGCCACAGGGAATCTGTAGGTGAGGTATATGTTGCAAGTGCCACATCATCGTCGCCCCAGAAAGTGAAGCCTCTGTCCGGCATCGGATTGCCGTTTTCACGTCCCATGACAAGCAGACGGGAAGCGGATGAAGGGTTGTATGGATTTGCGTCATGATAAGTTCCGTTCTCCTTCAAGGCCGCATACACCGGACTTTCCTCATATGATGTTGCGGAAAGCGGTTGGGAGAGACTTCCTGCCGTGTCGGTTCCAACAGCTGTGACCCTATGGTGGTAGGCTTGGTTCTCCGCCATGTCCCAAGTCAGGTTTCCGTCGCTGTCAAGATACGAGCCTTTGAGGGTGATGCCGTACTTTACCGCCAGATAGCTCTCCACTTTTCTGCGCTCATCGGGTGTAAGCATCCTGCTGAAAACAATAAGCTCAGGGGCATATCCCCGGATGGAAGCATTACCGAAGAGCGAGGTCGGGAAATCCGTACCGAAACTGCCAGAGGTGGAAGGGGTTCCGATGAATAATGTGGTGTTGGAGTTGTCTCCCCACAATGTTGTTGAAGGATTGCTTACCTTGAAGTAGGACACAACTCGCAGAGCGCTTTCCTTAAAACCGTTCTCGGACAAAGAATCACTTGATTGATAAAGCAGGTCTTCACCCGATGCTGAACCATAGTCCAGTGGTTCAACACCTCTACCCCTTACGGCTTTGTCCTTGCTCAGAATGGCTCCGTCGCCCTTGCGGCCATCAAGGGCATAAAGCACCATGTCTTTGCCAATGGTCGCCATTTCGGGGGCAAAGACACCAATGACGATAGCCTGCGAGAGGTTGCCGTGTTTGAGTTTGGCACTCAGACTACGAAATCCGTCTGCGAGCCAGAGACTCGGATTGAAGTTGAAGTAATGGACTGAACTGTTCGGAAGAGTAAGTTCAGACTTGACGCCACGGCTGTCCAATAGCATCAGCCGTATGGAATCCCCAGAGAAATCCTGCCAACGGTAATAACCTTGCAGGTCTGAGTTCAAAGGCGCAGTCTTGAACCACAGTTCGCTTCCGCTGACTCCTCCGGGCGTTTGTGCGAAACTGCCGAGAGCGAAGCCTAACAGTAACAAAGAAGTAAACTTTCTCATGCGCTGTCAATTTGGAGTGTTTGAAAAATATAAAAACGTATGTCTCTGCCGCACAGGGAGAGACCAGTGAGAGAGAACGGACTGTTACTACGGAGAAGAATTGTGGTATAGGCTTGCTCCGTAAAGTCCTATTGTCACGTGGCAGGCCAATAGGCTTTACCACCAAAATAATGCTGCAAATATACAAAAATAATCTTAATAAACGAATATAATCTTTAAGAAATTTGCTGATTTGGTGTTTTTTTCTTATGTTTTCGGTCGATTTTGCAGAAATCTTTTACATCTGTTGTATATACTGGAGTTAGTTTGGTAAAAATACACAAATGGTCACGGCTTCAGTTTCTTATGTTAGAATGTAAATCATGGTTTGAAACTGTACACACTCGGAGTACAAATGAAAACACTATATGCTTTTGTCGGAAAGGTATATATAAGCTGATGGTAGAGTCGTCATCAACAACAATGGCCCTGATTTTGATAAACTCAGCAGGAATACTTGCTATTCATTTTTTATGATGGGGTTATGTTTACAAGTTTGAGATTTCATGTAAAAAAGTCCTAATTTCCATATTTCTCTTCTTGTAAATTATGGGATATTAAGAAAAATATCGTATCTTTGTCCCCGAATTGAGGCGTTCTTTGCATATTGCAAAATACAGAAACGAGCAGAAGTCCGCTCGTTTCCATATTGTTACCTATATAATATAGGCAAACGCCCAACTTCTTGATTTTCAATCAAAGTCCAATTTAGAGCGAGTTAGCTTTATTAACGTTTTTGTTTTCGACTTTGCGTCTTCAGCTTGATGATCCCGTCATTTTGTCTTTTCACTCTTGTGGTAGATCAATTCGTTTGCCCCTTTCTTGTGTAAAACGATAAATAGCCTTACCTTTGCAGGCTGTTGGCGTGGCGACCCGCAGCGGACGCCCGAAAGCCAAGGCAAGTATCAGCAAGACCAATGGCAAGCAGTTTAAAGGAAAAGACGGCGCGCGGCCTGCTCTGGGGCGCGATAGACAATGGCGGAATGCAGCTCATAGGACTCATCTTCGGAATCATCCTGGGCCGCCTTCTCACGCCGGGCGACTATGGCATGATCGCCATGATCACCATCTTCAGCGTCATCGCCAATGCCCTCCAGGAGTCGGGACTGGGACGCGCCATCGTCAACCTCGACCAGCCCACGGACCGCGAGTGCAACAGTGTCTTCTGGTTCAACATCGCCGTAGCAGCCTCCTGCTACCTCCTCTTCTTCTTCCTGGCCCCGCTCATCGCCCGCTACTATCATGAGCCGCGGCTGACCGCCCTCTGCCGCTACGCCTTCCTGTCGTTTGTGCTCTCGGCCCCGGGTGTGGTGCAGTCGGCCCTGATGCAGAAGCGGCTGCTGGTGAAGCAGCGCACGAAGGCCAATATCGCCGCCGTGCTCACCTCCTCGGTGATCGGATCCATCATGGCGTGGCAGGGCTTCGGCTACTGGGCGCTGGCCACGCAGACCAACACCTACATCCTCCTCAACACCATCTTCTACTGGCGCATCGCCGGTTGGCGCCCGTCGCTGAGTTTCGACCCCGAGCCCGTGAGGCGCATGTTCCGGTTCAGTTGCAAGATCCTGGCCTCGACCATCATCTTCCAGATCAACAACAACGTGCTCAACATCCTGCTGGGCCACTATTTCTCCGCCCGTGCCACGGGCTACTACAACCAGGCCTACCAGTGGAACTCGAAGGTCATCTATCTCTTGCAGGGCATGCTCGGCGCCGTCTCCCAACCCGTGATGGTCGATCTGCGCAACAATCCCTCGCGCCAGCTCGCTGCCCTCCGCAAGTTGGTGCGCTTCACGGCCTTCCTCTCCTTCCCCCTCGTGCTCGGTTTTGGTCTGGTCTCCCGCGAGTTTATCCTCATCACGCTCACGGAGAAATGGCTCCAGAGCGCGTCCTACCTCGAAATACTCTGCATTGGCGGCGCCTTCCTTCCCATCTCCACCCTGCTCTCCGACTTCATCATCAGTCTGGGCCGCTCGGGCGTCTATCTCGGAAGCACCGTCACGCTGGGCCTGCTCCAGATCGTCTCCATGGTCGTGCTCTATCCCCTCGGCATCCGCACGATGATCGTGGGCGCCGTCACCATCAATATCGTCTGGACCTTTGTCTGGCTCCTGCTCGGAGGCCGCCTCATCGGCTATCGCCTGACGCTCTTCCTGCGCGACATCATCCCCTTCGGCGTGGCCGCAGCTGCCGTCATGGCCGCCACGGGATGGGTCACCTCCCCGATCGCCAATCCCTGGCTGCTGCTCCTCTCGCGCATCGCCCTGGCTGCCGTGCTCTACTATGCCGTCATGCGCCTGGCGGGCGCAGAGATCCTGCGGGAATGTATGGGCTTCCTCCTGCGTAGGAAGTCGAAGAACGCCCCTGCCGAGGAGTCCTCCACTATAGCCGACAAAGCGTAGCAGAACAAAAAACAAGAAGCAAAAGAAGAAGAAAGTCAAGATGAATAAGCCAACCGTTTCCATCATCCTCTGCACCTACAATGGCGCACGCTTTATCCGAGAGCAACTCGACTCGATCGTCGCCCAGACCTATCCCCTGCTGGAGGTCATCATCCAAGACGACGGATCGACCGACGACACGGTCGCCATCTGCGAGCAGTATGCGTCCCGCTTTCCTTATATAAAGGTAAGGAGAAATGAGCACAACCTCGGCTTCAACCTCAACTTCAAGTCGGCAGCCATGCGGGCCCAGGGCGATTTCGTGGCCATCAGCGACCAGGACGACGTATGGATGGCGGACAAGATAGAGACCCTCGTCGCTCATATCGGCGACCACGACATCTGCTTCTCCACCCACCTGCGCGGCCGGACGCCCGAGGACAGCCACACGGTCTCTCCGCAGTATAGTCTGGAGGCCCTGCTCTTTGGCGGTTTTGCGGGCCACACGATGCTGCTCCGCCGCGACTTCATCCAGACCGAGGAGTACTGGATAGACCATATCCACTACGACTGGAGCCTCGCCCTCTGTGCCCAGCTCCACCGCGGCATCGTCCGTGTCGATCGCCCGCTCAACTGGCACCGGCAGCATGAGGCTTCTGCCTGCGCCGTGGAGAACCAAACCCTCGGCGGCGGCACCGTGGGCAAGGCCACATGGTAACCCTACGCCTATGGCTGGGCCAACTACCACCGCCTGCAGCAGAAGCCCCACTGGCGCACCCTCTACCAGTATATCTACGACCACACCACCGCGCCCCAATATCGCCTGGCCCACCAGATGTGCCGCTCGATGCTCAGCAGCAGTCCCCTGGCCTTGCTGCGCCTCTGCCTGATCTGCCTGCGCCACCGTCAGACGATCTATTACCACCAGAATCTCCACGGACTCAGAGGTTGCATCCGCGGCTTCTTCTACCCCTTCATCTTCGCCTACGGCAACGTGCAGTACGACTTGGAGTAAGGGCGAAAAAATAGCGCTTCCTTTGCCTTGGAACGATTTTATGTCTCATTTATTTGCGCAATCCTAATTTTTATATTACTTTTGCGGTCGATTGGTCAGATCTCTTACAGATTACCCAGACGACGAAACATAACTTAAATAATAACTATATGAGACAAACGAAGACTCCCCACTCCTGCGGCCACAGGGTCGCCCGCCTTGCCACCCTTGTCATGCTCCTTGGTTTCCTTGGCGCGCTGCAGAGCAAGGCACAGACGGCCTACGCCCTCTACAACGACAGCACGCTGACGTTCTACTACGACGAGAACCAGCCCGACAGCAACTACTTCGACATGAGCTTCCATACGGACCCGGCCTACGGCAAGGTGCCCTCCTGGTATGAGCTCTGCGACTCCGTCGATACCATCGTTTTCGATGCCAGTTTCGCCGACTACCGCCCGACCGACTGCACGGCCTGGTTCTGTGGCTACTACCTGCTCAAGAATATTGACGGTATGGAGAATCTCCACACCGACAGCGTCAAGAGCATGAACAACATGTTCTGCGCTTGCTCCAACCTCTACAACGTCGATCTCTCCCATTTCAATACCGAGAACGTCGAGGACATGAGCCGCATGTTCTATTTCAGTACGGGCTTCTCCACGCTCGATCTCTCCTATTTCAATACGAAGAACGTCAAGGACATGAGCGAGATGTTCTACTGGAGCTACTACCTCGGCACCATCTTCGCCAGCGAGACCTTCACGGTCGAGTCGGTGGAGAATAGCACGGATATGTTCACGGGCTGCACGGCGCTGGAGGGAGCAATCCTCTACGATCCCGTCCGCACTTCCGCCCGCTACGCCAACTACGTCGATGGCTATTTCACCTACAAGGATCCCACGGCCATCGCCCCCGCTACCCACACCGCCCAGGACGAGCCCATCGTCCGCTACGACCTGCAGGGCCGCCGTCTCACTGCTCCCCAGCGAGGTATCAACATCGTGAAGCAGGGCAACAAGACCACCAAGGTGCTCGTGAAATAACGAATACTTTCGATAGACAATACCCGCCTTTCGGGGTGGGACCCATCATCGGGACGACAGGGACGAAGCCGGACAAAAGGCCGCCTGCCGTCCCGATGATGGCGTTGATAGGGAGGAATCTGGGAGAATCATAGGCCCCGAGGGGCTTATCTCGTGGAAAGATTTGCCCGAACGGAGTTTTTTTTCTAACTTTGCCCAAAACAATCCGTTAAGAAATATATGAACATCGCACTATTGACTGCCGGCGGTGTCGGCAACCGCATGGGACAGGACATTCCCAAGCAGTTCATGACCATAGACAATATCCCCGTCATCATCTATACGATGCGGGCCTTCCAGCAGCATCCGCAGATCGACGCCCTCGCGGTGGTCTGCCTCAAGGGCTGGGAGGTGATGCTGCAGGCCTACGCCAACCAGTTCAACAT
>OHBP01000598.1_pt1 | contig 17565 bp, 19 predicted proteins | sample 1577471 | NCBI WGS metagenome assembly OHBP01 (sample SAMEA3879503, study PRJEB24766) | human gut metagenome | biome: human-associated habitat; feature: feces | place: USA | collected 1985/1987
GCGTTCAGCATATTGGTGATGCCGACTTCCGTTTCCTTCAACTGCTTTTCGTAGAGGGGCAGGTCTGTGCTTTCCTGATTTTGCAGTTCCATAACCTTGGCGATGATGGCATTCATGGAAGCGTCATCTTCCACCAGCTTCATGGTCTCGCTGACCACCAGATCTTCCAGCCACTGTTTCCGCACGGCCTTTTTATCGCAAGTCTTTTTCTTCTTGGCAGCAGCACACTTATAGTAGGTATACATTTTCCCGGTGTGGCTGACACCGCTTTCGCCAAACATCAGCGCACCGCACTTACCGCAGTACAGCTTGGTGGTCAGCAGATAGGTATCTTCTGCCTTATGACGGGCAGGGGCCTTTTTATTTTTCGTCAGCTTTTCCTGCACCTTGTTGAACAAGTCCTCCGACACCAGTGCCGGGATTGCATTGGGCTGTACCACATCCCGCAAACGCAATTCGCCGATGTACCGGCGGCTGCTCAGCATCCGCTGAATCGTATTATAGGACATTTCCCCACCCAGCGTATTTTTGATGTTGTGCGCTTTCAACCAGTCCCTTAAGTCGGTCATAGTTGCGCCATCTGCATACTTCTGGAACGCCTGCTCCACATACGGAGCCAGCAGCGGGTCAGGCTTGTAATGCCGGTTCTCGTCAATCACATAGCCAAACGGAACTGTTCCGCCATTGTACACGCCTTTCAGCGTGTTTTCGGTCATGCCACGCACGACCTTTTCAGACAAGTCAGCAGAGTAATACTCCGCATATCCTTCCAGAACGGATTCCAGAATGATACCCTCCGGGCCAGCCGAAATGACTTCTGTTGCCGACACCAGCTTCACACCATTGCGTTTCAGCTGGGTCTTGTACCGTGCGCTATCGTAGCGGTTCCGGGCAAAGCGGTCGAGCTTCCAGACAATGATGACATCAAAGATGCCGCGCTCACTGTCCTTGATCATCTGTTGGAACTGTGGGCGGTTGTCTGTTTTTGCAGAGATTGCCCGGTCAATGTAATGCTTCACCACTGTGAAGCCATTCTTTTCCGCATAGGCGGTGCATTCCCGAATCTGACCTTCAATGGATTCCTCGCGCTGGCTGTCAGTTGAATAACGAGCATAGATCACGGCGGTCATGGCAAGCACCTCACTTTTACACATCATTGAACGGTGATACGTTCATCGAATCAATGTTTCGTATAATGTATATATCATATTTTACTGCCGCTTTCAAGAGTTATTTCTCGTTTTATTATAAAATTTTCTGATTCTCCATAAATTCGGCAATGGTTTCCTTGAACAAGTCCTGGATGTCGTCCATGCTGTCGATGTTCGCCATCTGCAGCAGTTCACGGATCTTTGCTCTACGGGCTTTTTCTTCCGGGCTTCGATTCTTTCGCGACATATCTTTTTCCTCCATCCTGATGCTTCTATTTTACACCTCTCCGGAGGTTTACACAATTATTGGGATGGTCTCACTTATTATGTAAACAACCTGCTTATCTCTTGATCGATATGCTGTTCATAAGCATCAAATTGGCCCTTGTCATATGGCGATTTACTATCATAACAATCTATCAGTTTAAATGGTACGCCATAATCACTTACTTTGCGTGCATTGGGTGAAAGTGCATTGTATTCAAGTTTCTGAAGTAGCAATCCTAATCCAGCTACCTCTTCCATATTGATATTCTCAGACTTTGAAACTTGATATCGGAAGAATACATCAAAAAGGCCGAGATATTTCACTAAATGGTACTTAAAAATATTGTAAACAAAGTCAGCTACTTGCCGCATTGCTTCATCCTTTGTTTTGGGATTATCTTTCCGTTCAACATAATATTGTACCATCGAAAGAAAACCACCTGAAAGATATGAATTCAATAAAACTGTAATCAACGAGTACTGGTTCTGTCCCACTCGCATTACAATAAGTTGTTTAAGTTTTTCTTCGCGTACAACGGGCAAGATAATATCCATAATGGCTTGAAATCCAGGCCAATATAGTCGGTGTGCATTGCTGCCTGCCAATGTTATTGAAACACGTTTAATATCTTCAATAGTCCACCATGGCACACTTGAAATATAACCGTATAGTGTTAATTTATCTTTTGGCCCAACAACCCGGAAACAATCAAATACTTCTGATGGGATTTCAGATGCAATAATCTGAGCTTGGATATCTTCTTTATCTTGGCGTTCAACTTCAGATAAATATTTATCTTTTGTTATCTGGTAATCAACATCCGTTTTCGGGAAAGTTATATCATAGTTTTTATGTTCCAGTATTTCAGGTTGTCCATTCACAATTTCCTCAAAATTATTATTTAAATCTATAACTCTTCCAGAATAGTGTTGGTAAAACCTACCCGCACGACCAGCTATATTTTTAGCATCAAATTGCCGTAGAGGTTTTATGCCTTTTTTGTTTGATGTAATAATTATGTTTTTTGCTGAAGTGTTTACGCCTTCAGTAATAGTCGTAGTCGAAAAGAGGCATAGTAATGTCCCCTCATTAAATAAATTTATAATTTCTTTTTGGATGTATTTGGGGATAAGGCTGTGATGGATGCCTATCCGGCCTTTCAATGCTTTTAATACAATCCAATCATTGCCAAATGTGTGTTCCAAATGATTTAAAAATATTTCATAAGTAGAACTTTCTATCCCTGAACAAGTTTCTTGAAAAGAAGAAATCAGCATTTGATCCCTTAATAAAGTTCTGGCATACATTTCTGTATCGGTTCTTCTGCCACAATAAATAATCGTATTTTCTTTAGGCGTGCTTAACGATTTAATTATATTGGCAATTTTTTGCCCTTTGCTTATGGAGCCTATTTCTACTGGGATTTGATCTATATTATAGCGCTGTTTACTCTTTACTGTTGTGTACTCTTTTGAAACAATTTCAAATTGATTGTAGCGCAAAAAAGTAAATCCATTATCTTCCGCAAAATTGTTAAACGATTTATGTTGTTGTGTATTAGGTTGAGGAAGTGCCATATATGGACCAGCTAATAGCATATCGCTTGTTAAATTACAAATAAATTCCAATGCCAAACGATATGCGGTATCACGTTCGTTTTCGCCAATAGTCTCCTGGTCAATGATAAAGCTATTATCTATTTTATAAACTTCATCAATAAAGGCAAAATCAAAGTGAAGGTGTTGATGTGAGTCCATAAACGACAAGAAACGTTCAGGTGTAAAAATAAAGATGTTTTTCTCAGAGAGATTAAATTCCTCTTCACTGAGAGAATGGATTTTATACTCTTGAAAAGTATCCGAACTACATAAACGGGCATAATTTTCAGACAAAAGGCTAATTGCCGGAAAAATCAAAAGGATATTCTGGTACTGCATCTTTTGTATAACCTCATATACCAAAAAGGTCTTTCCAAAAGAAGTAGGTGCAGTCAAAACAAAACGATTTTGCTGTCTTGCTGTGAAGCTATCGAGAACATTCTTTTGATACCTATGTAATTTATTATTCCCTCTAATAAGGCTGGCATCATGAAACAACGCACTTAAGGTAAGTGCATTGATGTTTTCATCAGATATGCGGCAATCCGTAAATTTATCTTTCAGCAAGTCAAAATATTGTGGAACTCCTGCTTCGTTAGCCAAAAACAAAAGAAAATTCATATCTGCTTCCGAGATAGGCTCACCTTTTATAAAGTCAAAAAAGCCACATACTTCCTTTACAAAAGTTGCGGAATCCGAATTCTTTTTATATGAATAATACGCTTTAATTATATTAGCGGTTCGCGTGAGTCTATCCATTTTATCACATTCTCCTTGATTTGTTTAACTTCCGATAATGGTAAAAAAATAAAGAATAATCGATAGTCAAACGAAGCAGGTATAACAATATTAAGCCGCATATATTCTGAAGCAATATGATCGATACACTTTTTTATGCTCTGATGATATTGATCAGTAATATTCTTTTGATAGGCAATAAATATAGGGTATATTAATCGAATCCCTCTATTTTTTATTTCTTCAGATAAATTAATATCAGGGTTTTCTTCCCATGAATTCAATAGATTTTCCAGTTGTGCATTATGTGTGGAGATATGGGTGCGCTCATCAATGATTGCAAGTAAGTTACGATTTACATATCCATCTGAAAGTGAAGTACTCAATTTTTCCATCACGGGAGTTATTGCACTTTTATATTGCACATAGAATTTTGCTTCTCCAAACCATAAGTCAATATTTCCCTCTCTTTCCATTAAATGAAAAGCATCAAAACCTTTGGCCTCGCTATTTTCAATAGGAGAATAAAAATATCCTCGTGCGGCAAGAACACTCGTATTTAAAAACACACGCAAGATTAAATCCAAGAGTACTTCACCATAAAAACCATACTTCAGCTTAGTATCCTCAGATGCTTCTGGGTTATAACGAATACGGCTAAGAATGGCTTTTCGCTGTTCACGTTCTAAAGCATTGTAATCAATTTCATATTCGCTGATTGCAAATTCCACAATACCATTATAGATAATCTTGGAAATTTCTTGGGGATTAGAATTACTGAAACAAATATCATTTTGGGAAGAAAGGCATGATTTATCTAAGCCACTTTCTTGATGCGGCAATTTGCATTCTAATAAAATTGCATTATGTACAGCATTCTTTAGTGCTTCTCTCATGCCCTATCCCTCCGATGTTAATTGCCAGAATTGAATTTAACAAGTTTCTCCCAATCAATGCTGCCATCTTCAAAGCAGAACTCCTGGGTAAACTCTCGGACGAGCCGGTTTGCGGCCTTCTGGTAAGATGCGTCGAATTCTTCCACATACTTCTCAGGCAGCTTGTCCATGAAGCGGATCAGCTTTATGTAGAACTCTTCATCGCCGGTCAGTTCTGTCCAGAAATCTTTGCCCGCCAGTTCCATATAGAATTTTGGCAGTCCACGATTGGACACTTTTTTCTTCCCATAACCATAACCAACAATCGGGACAAAGCGTTTCTTCGCCTGCTGTGCCAACTTGCTGGCTGCCATAAAGTTCTGTTCCTGCTTCTTACGGCTATCAGCATTGAAAACGCTTGTACCAGATTTTACTGCGATGGCATAGATAGTGTTATCCCGTTCCACCATAATGTCCACGCCTTCGGCCAATGCTTTCTGACCCTGGGCGGCAGCGGTGGCTATCGGCTCAAAGAATACATTGCCGAAGATTGTTTCTTCCGACGAGGACACAAAAGCAGCAAGAATTGCATCAATAATCTGAGCCGCCCCATTCATAGCCTTGGCTCGGAACAGATACGGATTTTTGCGTTTCATAACAGTTTTTACATTTAGGCTGTCTACTTTTTTAATCAAGTTCGTATAGAAGTTATCCAACGCAGTAGCAATCGCTTCCACGATGGCAGCTTCATCGTAACTATTATTTATTGGCATAGCAGCTTCCTCCTAATTCGATAGCTTGTTTCAACTTTTGATGGATGTCAGTTCCTCTAAACCGCTTTGTCCGGATTTCGGCAGACTGATCCGCAACAGAAAGCACCGCTTTCCCGAGTGCTGACGCCAACCCTACCGGAACGGCATTACCAATTTGTCGGTATTTCGCAACACTTGTCCCCATGAATTTCCAATCATCGGGGAACTGCTGGATACGGGCATACTCTTGTATGCTAAGAGGGCGATCTTGGGTTGGATGGCACATCATTGTTGCCTTCTGAACAGGAGATGTTACTAATGTAGGCGATGGCTGGCTATAGGACAGCCGCCGATAAAAGCCTACTTTTCCACCTCCTGATCCATAAGCACCGCCCATTGCCTCCATTCTTACAGCTTCCGGAAGGTCACGCCAATTCCCGCCCTCCGGGACAAGGCGGAGATATGCAAGACGGTCTTTGCTGAACGCAGCACATTCTCCGCAGTCATGCTCTAAATCTTTAATGGTATCCTGGAGCGTACGCCAGCGATAAGCAGGATCTTGGTGCATTTGAAAATGGGTCGGGAATGGCAGAAAAATATCTTCGTTATCTCTGCTTCCAATCAAAACAAACCGTTCACGGAATTGAGGAACGCCATAATTTACAGCATCCAGAACCCCATACACAGTTTTATAGCCGAGCTTGTTGAATTCAGAGAGGATAACATCCAGAACCGTGCCCAAGTGTTGTTCAGGATCATTTTTGTCACGCTCTGCAAGAGGAGTGTGCTTTAACGGGGCAGATATAATCCCTTTTACATTTTCCATGATGAAAAACCGGGGACGGATATAATCAATCATTCGGATAAAATCCATGAACAAGCTTCCCCGAGGATCATTGATTCCTAGCCTCTTTCCGGCAGTGGAAAACGGCTGGCAGGGTGGTCCGCCACAAATGAGGAAAGGTTCTCCTTGTGCAAGCCCAACTTGTTCGAGCAAATCTGCAGCATCAATTTCTCTGATATCTCCGCCCAATACCTTGTGGCCATTTGCCCGCATTGTAGCTACGCAGGCAGGGTCAAAGTCTTGTCCAATCACGATGTTCAGCCCCGCCTTTGCAAGGCCGATATCCAATCCCATCGCTCCGGAAAAAAGGGAAATCACATCCCGGTTTGAGGCGTTATTTTTGTAATGCAGAAAATCCATGTATGTCCTCCTAATTAAATCTTTTCGCCATCTGGAAGGACAAAATGGCGCTCAAAAGAACACCCCACCGTTTCCGCCAGATATTCTAAGTCAGAGACTGTGAAACTTTCCCGTTTCATTTTTGAATTGAAATTTTGTGGTGTAGTCCCCATCCGCCTTGCGAGTTCCGCAACGCTGATATTGGAGCGTACACACAGCACTTTAATCTGTTCTGATATGGTCATAAGGGTACTCCTTGTAAAACATCAATTTTTTCATTGAAGATATACAAATATTATCTTATATCTTCAACACAGTCCCTCATATCATCTATCATACCATCAAACTGCATCATCTGCAACTCGAAAATCAAATCTTCGGCAGCTCCCACACATTCTTCTGTCCGTTTTTGTATCTCTTGTCCCCAAAAGTGCATAGGCACCCAATCCATTGCAATCAGCTTAAAATCATTTTCACGGTCACGGGCCATATTGCGCTCAATTTTTCTGATCCAATATTCCCTGTTGTGCCCCAGCTTTTGTTTTTTGATCTCCCAATTATAGCCGTGGAAGAACTCGCTGTCGCAAAAGATAGCAATCTTGTATTTGGTTATCGCTATATCCGGGGTGCCAGGTAGCTTTTTATAGTTCTTCCGGTATCGGATGCCCTTGTGCCAAAGGGCTTTCCGCAATAATACCTCTATGCTGGTATCTTTCCCTTTGATATGGCTCATTGCCCGGCTCCGCTGCTCCGGGGTCATTACATCGCTCATAGGTAGCCTCTCATACTATTACTTAACGGCCACATGGTCTTTACAGGTTTTTCTGTAACATTTCTTGCAAAGCATAGGAAATTGTACGGAGTTCTTTACCCTCTGTCGCAACTTTACCATAGGGCATACTTACACCCGCTTTTAAGTCAATTGTAAATTCATCTGAATATGTCTTTTTAGCTCCAGAATGGTATTCAAGAGTAAATGTTACTGCTCTATCTATTCTCTGATAATCAAGTGTGCAGATTCGCGATTGACCCGGTGCCAAGACGGCATTATTAAGTTGCTGCAAATAATCTCTATCATTTCGGATTTTATAGCATCCATTGAAGTCAAAGTCATACTCAAATTTTGTTATGTAAGCTGTGGATTTTCCAAAGTTCTTGATAACTAAATAAAAGAAGGGATTACCTGCGTTAATTTCATCAGTGTAAACCGAAATAAACGGTCGTGTTGACTCTTCAATCATCTTATTATTCTGTCGTAAAGTGATTACAACTGTGACAACAGAGATGGCCGCTAATATAAACGAAAGAACACATAAAATAATATTAACAATAGTTGACACGTCCATATTTAATTCCCCCAATAGAAATAAAACTTTTATTTCGAGTCTCTCCCCAATTTTGTGTAAAGTCCAGACAGCTATAAAACAAGAGCAAATTTAATACGAGGCGGCAGACGGCGAATCCGGCTGTCGCCTTAACAACAACATAACGCAGGCAAGGGGAATTGTCAAGGGCGGCGAAGCCGTTCATATACCCTTGACATTCCTCCGCAGCAGGTGTTAATCCGGCATACGCTCAGCGAAATAGATGGACAACTGCGCATGGATGCGGCTCCAGTCCTGCCGCCGACCCGTCCACTTTTTCGTAATATCCATCATCGCCAGATACAGCATTTTCAGCAGACTGTCGTCTGTCGGGAAAACGCTCTTGGACTTTGTGACCTTCCGCAGCTGCCGATTAAAGCCTTCGATCGTGTTCGTGGTATAGATCAGACGGCGGACTTCCTGAGGATATTTGAAGTAGGTGCTGAGGTTGGCCCAGTTTTCCCGCCACGACTTTGCGATCTTGGGATATTTATTGTCCCAATTCTGCGCAAAAGTTTCCAAAGCGTCCAGAGCAGCCTGTTCGTCCACTGCTGCATACACGGCTTTCAGATCGGACATGAGAGCCTTCAGGTCTTTGTAAGAAACGTATTTGCTGGAATTCCGCAGCTGGTGAATCATGCAGTTCTGAATCTCCGTTTCCGGGAACACTGCATGGATGGCTGTATCGAAACCAGTCAAATTGTCTGTACATGCGATAAAAATATCCTCTACGCCCCGATTCCTCAGACCATTCAGTACGGTCGCCCAGAACTTTGCGCTCTCATTCTCGCCGACCCACATGCCCAGAACATCTTTTCCGGTCACGGGGAACAGAAACCTCGACATCGCCAAAACTGGTTCGCAGATTTTTGCTGCTGTGGCCGTTCCGGCTGTTGTCCGTAGCTTTGTTCTTATAGTCGTATTTGCTGTAACCAAGATCCTCATCCAGTTCGGCCTCCAAACCATTCTCCATAAATTCGGCAATGGTTCCCTTGAACAAGTCCTGGATGTCGTCCATGCTGTCGATGTTCGCCATCTGCAGCAGTTCACGGATCTTTGCTCTACGGGCTTTTTCTTCCGGGCTTCGATTCTTTCGCGACATATCTTTTTCCTCCATCCGGATGCTTCTATTTTACACCTCTCCGGAGGTTTACACAATTATTGGGATGGCCTCAGGGAAGATCGTTTATGGCGTTCTTTGAGCTCTTGATTCAATTGTTAATACCAGACAAACGGTTCTCCATGGCATCATAAGTCTTACTTCTACTGCTTTACCGTAATGAATTCCCCAAAACTATCTTGACGCACCCACGCTTCCATGATACCCTTTATTCCAAATCCTGCCGAAAAGTGGTGGTGCTCACCGTGATAACCACCACTTTCAGCAGATGATTGCCCAGAAAGAACGTACCGCCCCGCAACACACCCGATCATTTTGCCGCCGTTTCACCCCGACAAAATCCTTCGCCTGTACTGCATGGGCGGTATTTTTCTTTTTCACAAATAAAATCTTATGTAGTTGCTCAATCTTCCAAAATTTGTTTTTAGTTGTTGACTGTACAACTTCAAAGTGTTATTCTTGTGCTTGAAAGAAGTAGGACGTAGTGTCCGCACTGCGCCCGGCTTTCTTTATACTGTACCTTGAATCTTACATAAGCCGTCTGAACGAGATACTGTGCCATGACCTCACACTTTCTGTGAGCGAGCCGGACAACGCCGCTGCACAAACAGGGGCAGGAACTTCGTTCGGAGCAAACGGCGATCAACATACACGAGCAGTGGAACTCTCTACTTATTTTTGTGTCTTAACAATTCGGAAACATTTGTTGATGAAGCGTTTTGAGCGCAGCGGTAGAGGGCAAGAACCGTCCCGTGGCCACAAATTTTCAATTCTTGAAAATTTCCTGTCCATCCGGGACTTCACTTCTCAAACTCTTGCGAGTTTTCCAAGTGATCTTGTTGGGGCGTGCCTGCCCCAAACCCTGCTCATGGTTCGCACCTGACGGTGCGAACAGCAACGGCGTGTCGTGCTTACATAACTTCACCGAGGAGTTATCGAACAGACAGGAGGTTCAATGAACAAAACGAATGTCAAAGCAAATCCCAGCACGCCCCACCGCCATGACACGCCGAACAACAAAACAAATAGAGAGCAGACCGTTCTTCTTTCACACACCCATTAAATAATTTTCCTGAATCCGCTTGACAAATATTACGGTTAGCGATATACTTATTACAGTAACCGTAATAAGGAGGCAAACCATGCGCGATAATGCAAAAGGTGGTGCGCTTACAGAAGTCACCTTTTATATTTTGCTTTCTCTTTATACGCCAAAACACGGATACGCTGTTATGCAGTTCATTGAAGAAAAAACAGACGGACGGCTTTCCCTAGGCGCAGGCACTTTATATGGAGCATTAAACTCTTTGCAGGACAAGAAGTGGATTGAACCTTATGGCGATAGTGAGGGAAGAAAAAAAGAATACCACATTACAGCACAGGGAAAAGAAATTGCAGAAAAAGAGCTTGCAAGACTAAACGAACTTGTAAGCATTGCAAGTGAAATTATTGGAGGTGCAGTATGAGTAAAAAATGTTATCGCTTCTTTGGTGGATTGCTAAATGCACAGGCAAAATGGTTAAACAAAATGTCCGAAAAAGGCTATCGACTTGTCCGGACAGGGAGGGTGCTCTATGAATTTGAAGAATGCAGTCCTGATGAAGTGACCTATTGTGTAGAGTTTATCGGAGAAAAATCAAAAGAGAATGCAACGGACTACGCTGTTTTTTTGGAGGATATGGGCTACAAGGTATTTTTCAAAAACATCAATCTAAACTATTCTGTCGGAAAAGTTCGATTGCGTCCATGGGCGGAAATGGGCGGTCGTATTGCAACAAACGCAACAACTTTTAACAGGGAACTATTGATTGTAGAAAAATCAAACGACGGAAAGCCTTTTGAACTTCATACTTCTTATGCCGATAAAGAAAAATACTACCGCAATTTGCGTAACCCATGGCTATTCCTGCTGCTCCTGTTTGCACTGTTTGCCATTACCAAGCATTCTATTGTCTTGGGTATTTTTTCATTGGTTTCTGCAATTCCCAGCATTCTATACCAGCTCCAAATTATAAATGTCCGACAAAAAGCCAAAACGTGGGAACAATAAATAATAATCAAGAGGGTGACAACAAAAGCTGCCGTCCTCTTAATTGTTATTTATAGAAATACCAAAAAGATTGCTCCGCAGCCTTTGAAGAACAGCACCGTGCAGAGCTGACAGCGCACCGGAAGGCAGTATACAGTAACTACGCAGGAAACGGCCCCGGAGGAATTGTATCAAATTGACACAATTCCTCCCACCTCTGCGGAAGCGAGCATCCGCAAGCAGATTGCAGAGCGGAACAATGTCAGCGAATCCTACGTTGCCCGTTCTGAAAAGTTCATGCACGGCGTAGAAATCATGGAACAGATGGTGCCCGGTATGCAGGAAAAAATCCTGTCCGGGCAGTTCAAAGTCCGTGATGCTGATATGCACCGCCTTGCCAGAGCCGATTTTCCGAATCGCAAGCAGGTCGTGCACGAGATTCTGCACCCGGAGGATCGTCCCGCTCCACAGTCGAGCTACTCACACTACTCTGAAATCAACTACTCTGCGCTGGAAGCTGCCGTCCGGCGCATCCAGCAGGACGTTGATTTTCTTATGCGCTACCTTCCCAATGTGCCCGATGATGCCTATGTGAAAGTGGAAACCACGAAGATCCTGAAGCAGCACAAAGCGTATATGGCACAGTTTGAAGAAATGCTGAACGATAAAGAAATCGCATAACGATAGGCACTTGTAAGCCATCAACGAGCCACCAGCCGCAAGAGCAGGGCGGAAAGCATCCGCGCCCTTGCGCCCGATAAAAATTGGAACTTTGATTTTCTCGCCCGACTTTGCCACGGTGGGACGATCAAAGGAGCGTGCGTTTGAACAAAAAGAAAAAGTCCACAAATACTTCCCCTTATCCCGATGAAGTCATTGACCGTCTGGCGCGGGCATTCTACCCGGCCATCCTTGCCTGCTGGAACAGCGAGGAAGGCCAAAAAGAATTTGCTGCATGGCAGGCGGAACAGGCTCATCATGCAAACAACGAAAAACCGGAAGTTCCCGATGGGGAACTCCCTGCCTTTACATATCTTGTGTGGATTTTTGCGGGGTGCGTCCGGCAGGGCGCACCCTGTTTTAGTTATAAATTAATAGCTATACACTTGTTTTTGCTGATGCTCCGCTTTTTCAGAGTTTTCTTTATAAATCAAAGAGAAAAAGTCTTAAGTATTAACACTTGGACTATTCAAAGCATACAATAGCTATTCACACCGACACAAGCTAGTGTCACATCATATAATATGCTTATTCAAGAAATCAAAGATTTGCTGTTGTGTTCATTATAATATTTTGCCAAATCTTTTGCGATAACATTGTAAGCAAATCGGTTTCCTTTTACCCTAGCACCAATCCACATAAGCATAAACTCAATTATAAAGACTGCGATTAATTTACATGAAAGCGGTCTTTTAATGTACCACGACAAGAAAACATACATAAATCCTATCCATAACATCATAATTGTCATGTCTCTAAGCAGCAAAAAATCACGCTGCGCCATATAGATTTGTGCTTGACTTTCATATTTTTGATATATCGCGTACCAGTATTGGTTCTGGATTTTTTCGCATTCCTTTTTGTCCTTGCAAGAATCGATTTGGGTATATAACTTCTCATAAACTTTTCTTGCTGTTTGCTTAGAAAAACGCTCATCTTTATTATTTTTATCGATATCTAAGAAAATTGTATTTCCTGGAAGTCCTTTTATAGGCCAAATAACCTTGTCTTTTAGCCGTCCTTGAAGAATTGAATCAAAACAGAACACGAAAATATAGATTATTGATGATATGATAGAGGATTCGAACAGTTCTGCTGCTGCCTTCCAAAGATCACTCGAACTCATAAGCTGTACGATATTATCAACAATCCCGGTTTCCATAAGAATCAGGAGAATATTTCCCAATACAAATGATTTCAATTCCTTTTCTCTGTAATTTTTGAGATCGCTATCCATGATATCAATTGCTCCATTCTTCTACATAGTCAGAGAACTCAATTGACTTCAGCCCTACCCATCTGCGATCAGGCATTTTACCATTGTGATGGCATATTACATTGCCATTTGTTTTATATATGGTAACACCACGTCTAATATATGCATTGGTAACCATTTTCAATGGGTGACTTGAATTCTGGGCTACGGAAGCAAATGCTACTTTATTTCGAGAGTTACCTTTTTCAATCTTCTCTCCTAGCATCCGGTTTAATACTGATGGACTCACATTGTGTCGTCCTCCATGATGAGGAACTTGGTAAAAAGAAATATCCTCTACAATGTTTTCGCCAATTTTTTCCATATAATCAATTGCTCTATTTAATGAACCAATACCTGCATCACCTGTAAGGATGAAACCAGAGCCATCCACTTTTCCCCTTAGAATTACACTCGTTTCATTTTCTGCTGAAGTCGTTTCACTTTCTCTAAGCGTTTCGATATCCCATGTTTCAAGAATATTTAGTGCAAAATCTTTAACCGACTCCAGAAACTTTAGAAGTGTTCCATCATGTTGAAGCGCTGAGCTCATTTCAAGAGGTGTCTTTTCTGAGGACACCAAAAGGCTTAAATAGTATTGCTTTTCAGGGGAGAGTATCAACAACTCATCTTCGATATGAGTTCCCTCGAACGCCTCATAAATTGGAATGTTTTTTTCTTTAGCCATATCCTCAATATCAGCAATCGTTTTATATTTTTCTCTCAATCTCCTTGCAAGACTTTCTTTTGTAATGCGTCCATCATTAATTTTATCAAAAAGGTCATCTACGTATTTCCACGGGCGATTCATATAAATCTTTTTTATGCTGAAATTCTCTAAAACTTTTTTTATTCCAATTGTATGGTCTTGGTCTGGATGAGTTATAACTATAAAATCAACCGATTTTTCGGTGATGTCTTTTATATTAAGTTCATCATTGAAATAATATTGGTTCATGTGTGCAACCAGAGCATCACCATGTGCCTCAAATCCACCATCGACGACACCTATTTTGTAAGTTGCTGTTCCGTCGAATGATACTCCAGACCTCCAACGCATGCAAATTGCATCGGCATCTTTTGTGCTTTTCTCTGAGTTCACACCTATAAAATCGATTTCATACGCCATTTCAAAGTCTCCATTCTGGTGCTTTGCTTTAATCGTCTTGTGATTTTTAATTTTCTGTGCCAAGTATATCATAGTCCTATATAAATGGTCAACTTTTTAACTAATATCACTGAACGTCTATACATCCAAAACTAGCGCTCGAAAATTAAGAAGCCTTTTAAATAACGAATTTATGGACACCTGCATTGAACTTTCCGAAGAAAACAAATAATCCGAACCCATCTCCTATCGGAAACAAGTTCGGATTATTTTTGTTTGGTCCGAGTGGCGAGAATCGAACTCACGGCCTCTTGAACCCCATTCAAGCGCGCTACCAAAACTGCGCTACACCCGGATATTTGTTGTGGCTCATCGCTCACAGCTCCATTAGTATACCCGTTGCAGGCCGTTTTGTCAAGCACTTTTTGCAATTTTCTTCAATTTTTTCTGGATTTTTCGCTCATGCTTCGGAAGCATTCGATGTTGCGTCCATTTCTCCGCCTGACGCAGCCAGTGCCACCGCAAAGACGCTGTGTGCGCCTGCATCCAAGAGGGCCTGCGCACAGGCTGCGGCTGTCGCGCCGGTAGTGATGACGTCATCCACCAGCAGCACCCGCTTTCCTTCCACAAGCTCCGGCTCCTGCGCATGAAACGCGCCTGCCACATTCACCAGACGTTCCTCCAGCGAAAGCCCGGCCTGATGGCGTCCGGCCCGGGCGCGGCAGAGCGCCTTCGGCAGCAGCGGAAGCCCCAGTGCATGAGACAGCGGCCGGGCCAGCCGTTCCGGCACGTTGTAGCCGCGCCGGCGGCTGCTGGCAGGCACCGGGATGATGCAGTCATACCCGACTGCAGCGCCCGCCACAGGGCCGGGCACCGGCTCGGCAAAGTGCATCTCGACCTTTGCGCCGAACAGCCGGGCTGTCATCCCCACGCCCAGCTCCACCGCCGTCCAGCTCTCCCCCTCGTATTTGGCGCGGAGAATAGCGTCCCGGACGACGCCCTCATACCGATAGGGCGCGGCGGCCCCTTCCAGCCTGCCCAGATAGTGGCTGGCCCGGGCCAGCCGCATAGTCGGGCTGCGGCGCAGCTCCTCCAGACGGGGCATACACGCCTCACAGCGCAGCAGCGTCCCCAATACCTCGCGGCAGTAGGGACACCGCCGCGGGAGAAACAGTTGGCGCACCTGACGGCCCAGCCGTGCGGGGCGGCTGTAATAGCCCGGCATCAATCCTTCTTGACCGCGACGATGATGCGCACCTTCTTGCCGGCGGCGCAGCCGAAGTTGTCGTACCAGCCGGTGAGGTAATAGTCATCGGAGTTCACCGAGGTGAGCTTGGTGTAGTAATACTGGCCCTTGTACCACAGATAGACCTGCGCGTCGTCGGCCATCTCAAACCGCTCCCCGTTGGAGGAGAGGACGCTGGCTGCACCCACCTTGTCGATCTTCATGGGCATCAGCTGCACCATGTTGCGGACTGAGCCGGTGGTCTCCTGACAGACCGCAATGCCGCCTGCCAGCACCGGATACTTGATGGGGGTGCTCAGGCTGACCTGCTGGCCGCTGACATAGCCGATGTAGGTCGCGCCGCTGCCGATGAAGTTGAAGATCTGACTGAAGGGCGTGCCCGTGATCTGGGCGATCTGCTGGAAACCGAGGCTCAGCAGGGCACCGGTATTGCTGGTGAGGCGCTCCCACGCCGTGCTGAGGATGTCACCGGAGATGACGCCCCAGAGGATCTCGGTGGTGGTGGGCACCATGATGCTCTTCACCTGACTGACGACCGCATCGGTGTCGATGGTGCCGTCGCCCGGCTCGGCCTTGATGGCGCTGAGGAGGGTGCTGTAGTTGGTGGCGACATTTTTCACGTCATCCAACACACCGTAATACCACAGGTCACCGGTAACGTCGTTCAGGATGAGCTTATCGATCTGGCCCTGCGGATTGGTGGTGTAGTAGCGGACATCGGAAGCATCTAACTTTACCCCCGATAGGCGGCTGGGACGAACCGTCCCAGCCACACCCCCTGTACTCGTATCCAGTATCTGCACGTCGTCTGCAAGGGCCATATCGCCCAGTGCGGTGGCGTTCTCGTTCACGACGCCATTGACGGAGCGCTCCGAGATCTTCTCCACGCTCTCGCCGTCGGCGTTGACCTTCACCTCCACCAGCCAGCCGGTGGGAAAGTTCAGGCTTTTGTCCACATTCACGGTGCGAGCGATGCCGTCCGTGCACATGACCTTGACGGTCTGGAGCACATCGGCGCTGTTGTCCTCGTCGATGAGGTTGCGGGAAGCCGACTGCACCACACCGTAAAAGACCTCATCGGCCTCCTCGCCGGTGACGATGCCTGCGGCCACATTGTTCATACCCAGCAGCAACGTCACGATCTGGCCCACGCCGCCGCCGTTGAGGGAAGACACCTGCGAAGCGATGGCCGTGCTGCCCAGCGTATAGGAGGTGCCTGCCACCGTGATGGACGTGGGCGCACTGGCCGAGGGCGACACCTCGGTGATGCGGCCTGCGGCGCGGCGGGTGTAGACCCACAGGGTCTTGAGGCTCTCGCTGTAGTAATAGACGTCGTACTTGTTCAGCTCGGCAGAGTCGGACACCTTATCGTTGCGGTAGACGCTGGCGGGCACGAAGGGCAGCACCGTGCTCTCCGAGGCGACAAAGGGCCCCTGCAGGCTACTGAGCAGGACGGTGGAGCCGTCCACCTGACCGTCGCTCACCGTAAAGCCCAGCGTCGTGCCGTAGGCCGAGCCGCTGGCGTTGTTGGCGGTGAGGGCGTTGTAGAGCAGGATGGCGCAGTCCTCGTAGTTCATCGCCTCGCCCTGACGGCGGTCAAGACCGCTGCGCAGGCCGATCTCGCTGGCCTTGTTGAGCTGGGCGTTAGGGAACGCGCCGCTCAGGTCGGTCATCTTATAGCCCATCAGCTTGAGGACGGCAGTGCAGGCTTCTTCCAGCGTGACGGCGTTGTCCGGGCGGAAGCTGCCGTCGGTGTAGCCGTTCATCCAGCCCTGCTGCACTGCGATACGGACATAGGGTGCCCATGCCGAGGTGCCGGGCAGGTCGGTGTAAAGGGTGCCCACGGCCCCCTGAGAGGAGACGCTCTCCCGGAAGGTGGAGTAGGATGTGAGCATCTTGGCGAATGCGCCGCGGGTCACGACTGCGTTCAGAGCGCCGGACTGGTCCGCATCCATAGCACCCAGCGTGATGGCAAACTGGACGGCGGTGTTATTGCCCGCAGCCGACACCGGCGCAGCCAGCATCGACACCGCGATGCTGAGCGCCAGCAGAAATGCGAGAAGACGTTTTTTCATGGTGGTTACTCCTTGTATCGCAATTTTTAAAAATAGTGCCTATCAAAATAGCATATTTGCGATATGCAGTTTGCGGATGTTGC
>OHBP01000600.1_pt1 | contig 17535 bp, 9 predicted proteins | sample 1577471 | NCBI WGS metagenome assembly OHBP01 (sample SAMEA3879503, study PRJEB24766) | human gut metagenome | biome: human-associated habitat; feature: feces | place: USA | collected 1985/1987
ATCCATGCAGCGAGCTCCTTGGCATGATTGTTCATCACGAGATAATGGTTTATGAAATTCATTAAAGTTCTTAATACGTTTTAATGGTTCAACTTCTGTTGATACTTGTCTTTCTATTTCTAAAAATCCTGTTGGCTTTCCCATAATCTACATTCCTTTCTTAAAAGCATTGAATGCTTCTACTTTTGCTTGTTCATTTGTAAGTCCTTGTTGTTCAAATGAACTAATAAGTGACATCATACGTTTATAATCATGAGGAACAACTTTTTTGAAGTGTGCAACTTCATTTCCAAAGTCATCTAAAATCTTTTTCGCAACATTTGAATTTGTATATTGATAATGTTTTTGAATCATTTCTTTTAATTGATCTTCATCATAACGTGATTTCACATTTTTATATTCTACGAGTTCTTTATTGACATGTTCATAGAATGTATTATCTGGATCATAGACATAAGCAATACCTCCAGACATACCAGCAGCAAAGTTACGCCCTGTTTTTCCTAAAACAATAACCATACCACCTGTCATATATTCAAGACCATGATCTCCAATACCTTCAACAACGGCATGTGCTCCTGAGTTACGTACGGCAAATCTTTCACCAGCAATTCCATTGATATAAACTTCACCAGATGTTGCTCCATATAAAGCAACGTTACCAATGATAATATTATCTTCTGGTTTAATTGTTGAATCTTTTGGTGGTACCACAATTAATTTACCACCTGATAAGCCTTTTCCAAAGTAGTCATTACTATCTCCATAAAGATGTAATGTTAAACCTTGAGGAATGAAAGCACCAAATGATTGACCACCTGCTCCATAGCAGTTAACTTTGAAAGTATCTTCTTCTAATGATGTTCCATATTTCTTCGTAATTTCTGATCCAAAGAGTGTTCCAAATGAACGATCGATATTTGTAACATGGACATCAATTTCTTTACCTTGATGTTTATCTAAAGCTTCTTTAAATTGTTTATAAAGAACTGTTGTATCTTTGACTTCATTTAATTTGAAATCATATTCATTATTCTTTTCATGATGACTATGTTTACTAGAAGTAAATGGATTATTTAAGATTTTTGATAAATCAATATTTTTAACATCATCCTTAGGTTCTAATAAATCACTACGACCAACCATTTCATCAACTGTTTTGAATCCAAGTTGAGCCATATATTCTCTTAATTCTTGAGCAATGAAACGCATAAAGTTTTCAACAAATTCAGGCTTACCGCAGAAACGCTTTCTCAATTTAGGATTTTGTGTGGCAACACCGACAGGACAAGTATCAAGGTTACATACTCTCATCATTACACAGCCCATTGTTACAAGTGGAGCTGTTGCAAAACCGAATTCTTCTGCACCAAGCATAGCTGCTATTGCAACATCACGTCCGCTCATAAGCTTACCATCTGTCTCGATTATAACCTTATTACGAAGTCCGTTCATTGTAAGTGTCTGATGAGCTTCTGCAAGTCCTAATTCCCAAGGAAGTCCTGCATTATGTATAGAACTTCTTGGAGCTGCACCAGTACCTCCATCATAACCTGATATAAGGATAACCTGTGCACCTGCCTTGGCAACACCAGAAGCTATAGTACCAACACCTGCTTCTGATACAAGCTTAACTGATATTCTTGCATTCTTGTTGGCATTCTTTAAATCATATATAAGCTGTGCTAAATCTTCGATAGAATAAATGTCGTGATGAGGTGGAGGTGATATAAGTGATACACCCGGTGTTGAAAGACGTGTCTTTGCAATCCAAGGATATACCTTCTTTCCTGGAAGATGTCCACCTTCACCAGGCTTAGCACCCTGTGCCATCTTAATCTGGATCTCCTTTGCACTTACAAGATATCTGCTTGTAACACCGAATCTTCCTGATGCAACCTGCTTGATAGCCGAACATCTGTTAAGTCCATCAGCTCCAACAGTGAGTCTGTCTTCATCCTCACCACCTTCACCTGAGTTTGACTTACCATGAAGCATATTCATTGCAATAGCCATAGTTTCATGTGCTTCCTTAGAGATAGAACCATAGGACATAGCACCAGTCTTGAATCTCTTAACAATAGAATCAACGCTTTCTACCTGATCTATATTTATTCCCTTCTTAGGGAACTTGATATCCATAAGTCCTCTTAAGTTCTTAACGCCCTCTTCTTTATTGACAAGAGCTGTATATTCCTTAAATGTATTATAATCACCTGTATGTGTTGCAAGCTGTAAAAGATGAATTGTCTGTGGATTATAAAGATGTTCTTCCTTTCCACTTCTCATTTTATGGGCACCCTCACTATCAAGAGTTGTGTCTGTTGATAGCCCAAGAGGATCAAAGGCCTTTGAATGAAGTGTTTCAACATCATCCTGTATATCTTTAAGGCTTATACCCTCAACTCTTGATACAGTACCTGTGAAGTACTTATTAATAACAGCTGAATCAATACCTATCGCCTCAAATATCTTAGAACCCTGATATGACTGTATAGTTGATATACCCATCTTAGCTGCTATCTTTACGATACCACTTATGATAGCATTATTATAATCATCAACTGCTGCATAGTAATCTTTATCAAGCATATTAAGATCAATAAGCTCCTGTATGCTTTCCTGTGCAAGATATGGATTGATAGCTGATGCACCATATCCTAACAATGTAGCAAAATGATGTACATCCCTTGGCTCACCACTTTCAAGTATAACAGCCATACTTGTTCTTTTCTTAGTCTGTACAAGATAGTGCTGTACTGCACCTACAGCAAGAAGTGATGGTATAGCTACATGATTTTCATCAACACCTCTATCAGACAGGATAACAATGTTAGTACCCTCTCTATGTGCTCTGTCTACCTCTACAAAAAGATGGTCGATAGCCTTTTCGAGTGATGTATTCTTATAGTATGTAATAGGAATAGTTTCAACCTTAAAACCTTCAACCTTCATATTCTTTATCTTTAAAAGATCTGTGTTAGTAAGAATAGGATTGTTAATCTTTAAGTTCTTACAGTTTTCAGGCTGTTCTTCAAGTATGTTACCATCTTTACCAAGGTATACAGTTGTAGATGTTACAATCTTCTCTCTTATGGAATCTATAGGTGGATTCGTAACCTGTGCAAACAGCTGTTTAAAATAGTTAAACAGAGGCTGGTGTCTGTTAGAAAGTACAGCAAGTGGTGTATCTATACCCATAGCACCGATAGATTCACTTCCGTTAAGTGCCATAGGAAGAATAGATGTTCTGAAATCTTCATATGTATAACCAAATGCTTTCTGTAATCTTGCTCTTTCTTCCTTAGTATGTGCTGGCACCTTTTTGTTTGGTATCTTAAGATCTTCAAGCTTTATAAGATTGTTATCAAGCCACTCACCATATGGCTGCTTAGTAGCATATTTTTCCTTAAGCTTATTATCATCTATAAGCTCACCCTTAACGGTATCCACAAGAAGCATCTTACCTGGATGAAGCCTGTCTTTTACTTCTATTCTGCTTTCATCAATAGGAAGTGCACCTACTTCTGATGAAAGAATAAGATATCCATCCTTTGTAATATAATATCTTGAAGGACGAAGACCATTTCTATCAAGAACTGCACCCATGATATCTCCATCAGAGAAAAGAATAGATGCTGGTCCATCCCAAGGCTCCATCATAGTTGAATAATACTGATAGAAATCCTTCTTCTCCTGCTCCATAGCTTTATTATTACTCCATGGCTCTGGGATTGTAATCATAACAGCCAGTGGAAGAGGCATACCATTCATAACAAAGAATTCAAGTGTGTTATCAAGCATAGCTGAATCCGAACCATTGGTGTTAACAACTGGTGTGATCTTAGACATCTCATCCTCAAGATATGGAGAAACCATTGTTTCTTCTCTTGAAAGCATTCTGTCGGCATTTCCCTTGATTGTATTAATCTCACCGTTATGAACGATAAATCTGTTTGGATGGGCACGTTCCCAGCTAGGGTTTGTGTTAGTAGAGAATCTTGAGTGTACAAGTGCTATAGCAGATTCATAGCTCTCATCTGTAAGATCCTTAAAAAATGTTCTTAACTGTCCTACAAGGAACATTCCCTTGTATACTATTGTCCTGCTTGAAAGTGAACAGACATATGTATCTTCTGCTGTCTGCTCAAATACTCTTCTTGCAACATACAGCTTTCTATCAAACTCTATGCCTTTATTCACATCCTTAGGCTTCTTTACAAAACCCTGCATAATATATGGCATACAGTCAACTGCTTTTTTACCAAGGACATTAGGAAAAGTTGGAACCTCTCTCCAGCCAAGAAACTCAAGTCCTTCCTTTTCAACTATTATCTCAAACATCTTTTTAGCACGGTTTCTTGCAAGTTCATCCTGTGGAAAGAAGAACATACCTATACCATACTCTCTTTCATTGCCAATCTTAATACCAAGTGGCTTAACTGCTTTTTCAAAAAACTTATGAGATATCTGAAGGAGAATACCTACACCATCACCAGTCTTACCTTCCGCATCCTTACCTGCTCTGTGTTCGAGATTCTCTACGATACTAAGAGCATCAGATACTGTCTGATGAGTCTTTATTCCTTTGATGCTTACAACTGCACCGATACCACAGTTATCGTGTTCGAATTGTGGGTTATAAAGTCCAGGCTGCTTTTTCTGATTTTCCATAGTCCTATCATCCTTTCATGTATAATCTGTTATCAAATCCCTGATATATTTCAATCTGCCAACGAATTTCCAGCAGGTTATTTTGCAGTGGATTTTTTTCTGCTCATAATATACTCCTATTTTTCATCATTGTAAATGTATTTTTATTTTGAATTGTCAGATTATTTAATTTTACCGTAATATATATATTATTGTCTGATTATTTATCTTTATATCATTGTATTTTTTCTCTAAAACCTGTGTATTTAATACAATTTTACTTGTGTTTCTAACATTTATTCTTCTTGTTAATATCTATTTTTTCTTTGTGATGATAAATTGTTACTGAATTGTTTCTAATTTTTTACATCATTTTCCCGGATATATTTAAAGTTGTAAAAAAATAAAGCGATAAAGCCTGCTCAACTATGTTGATAGGTTTTATCACTTTATTATTTAAAGTAATTCATATGTTTTTTTGATGCAATTCTTTACTTAATTAACCATGCCAGCTTTGATGTTTATTTTATTAATCTATTTTGGCTTTAGGCTTTTCTTTATTAATTATAAAATCTACCGCTTTAGGACACACTTTAAGATTAACCTTATTGTGTTCTCCTCCAAATTCACCATCTAGTGTCCATTTTATATTATCCGGTGATTCAAATGTTATATTGTTAGTCTTAAATGAGTAAATCATATCACAGCTTTCAAGCCTCTGTGTCATAAAAGCATTTATCAGCTGCTGGAAATCAAGTGCGTTTCTTATTTCTCTTATAAGAGTAACCTCAAACACCCCATCCTGGAAATCAACATTATCACCTATAAGTCCTTTCATACCTCCAACTGAATTTGAATTGCTCACCATGCCATATATAAAGTTATCCTCTATATCAAGCCTGCTTGAAGTTACTTTCATCTTATATGCCTTGAGGTTTAAAAGCCTCTTTGCCCCCTCTATCACATATGCCTGATGTCCGAACATATTCTTAAGATCCTGCGGTGTTTCGTACGCAACATCTGTAAATGCACCAAATGCTGCCACATAGTTAAAATACCGTCTGTCATTTATAATTCCGATATCACAAGAAAAGCTTTCTCCACTTACAACATTGTATGCAGCCCTTATCTTATCTGAAGGTATGCCAAGACTCTTAGCAAAATCATTCGTTGAACCACTTGGAATGTACCCAATAGGTACTTTTTCATCTCCATATGTTATGACTGCAGATACGACTTCGTTTAATGTGCCATCTCCTCCGCTGCATACTATAATGTCATACAGTCCTTTAGATGCTTTAATCTTTTCATATCCATCTAATGCTGCTTTCGTAGGATACACAGTAACCTCGTAATCTGCATTGGAGAATATCTGAATAATCTTCATAAGCGAATTCTTAAGCTGTGCTTTTCCCGAATTCGGGTTAAATACAAAAAGCATATTTTTCATGATATTCCTCCATTCTTATATCTCACTCTTTATCAAACCTGCACATGTAAATCCGTACATTTAAGCTCATTAAATCATCTGTCCCATTTATCGCAAAGTGAATTAATCTGATCTGTAAATTTGGCAAGATCCTTGTTAGCTCCGCCCTCATTATGCATAATAACAGTCATAAGACGTCTGCCAGCTGCAACAAGCCTGTCATATATACTTCTGTTGCGTTTATTAATGGTAGTTCTTCTGCTCTTTCTTTCTTTGTTACCCTCTGTAATCATGCAGCCTGTTACAAGATCAAAAGCGCCGCCTGTATATGGCGCATATGCATCAAAGCCATGCTCCTTCTTAAGACATTCTGTGAATTCTTCACATACACTGTCCTCTCCGTGCACAACAAACACTTTCTGTGGCTTATTCTTAAAAGCACTTACCCATCTTATAAGTCCATCTTTATCTGCATGGCCACTTGAACCTGGCAGCTGTGCAATCTCAGCCTTAACCTGTATAGGCTCACCAAAGAGCTTTATCTCATCTATTCCATCAATTATTATTCGTCCAGTTGTACCATTTGCCTGATATCCAACAAAAAGCACAGTACATTCAGCCCTCCAGAGATTATGCTTAAGGTGGTGTCTGATACGTCCAGCCTCACACATGCCTGATGCCGATATAATAACCTTAGGTTTTGGGTCAAAATTAATCATCTTGGATTCTTCACTTGATACAGCATATTTAAGCCCTGGAAAAGACAGCGGATTAATGCCCTCTCTTACAAGCTCTATAGCCTCATCATCAAAGCACTGTTCAACATTCCTGCTAAAGATTTCTGTAGCCTCTATTGCAAGAGGACTATCAACATACACATCAAAATCCCGGTCGATAAGATGCTCTGCTTTTATCTTTCTTATATGATATAAAAGCTCCTGCGTTCTACCAACTGCAAATGATGGTATAACAACGTTGCCACCTCTGTCAAATGTCCTTTTAAACACGCTAACGAGTTCCTTAACATAATCTGGTGTACCATTATGGCTTCTGTTACCATAGGTAGATTCCATAACAACATAATCTGCTGTATCAACCATAACAGGATCTTTTGTTATAGGCTTGTTAATATTACCTATGTCACCAGAGAATACTATCTTCTTAGACACTTCTGCCTCTTTATTTTTTTCCTTTGCCCACACCTCTATGCTTGCTGAACCAAGCAGATGCCCTACATCTTTAAACCTCACACTTACATTATCATCTATATTTATGATCTCATCGTACTTTACTCCGACAAACTGTTTCATAACCTCATATACTGCCTTCGCATCATATAAAGGTATGAACTCCTTAAGTGTTCCGTTTGAACGCTTCGCCTTTCTGTTGCGCCATTCAGCTTCAAACATCTGGATATGTGCACTATCTCTTAACATAATATCACACAACTGTACAGTTGCCTCAGTGCAATATATACTGCCTCTAAAGCCATTAACATACAAAAGTGGTATAAGCCCCGAATGGTCTATATGTGCATGTGTAAGAAGAACATAATCTACATCGGATGCCGGTATGGGCAGCTCCTGGTTCTCATATACATCGTTTCCCTGTTCCATTCCGCAATCTATCAGTATATTTTTATCACCAACACATAGGTAATGACAGCTTCCTGTAACTTCGTGATCAGCACCTAAAAAAGTAAGTTTCATATGCTTCAACTCCCTCCAGATTCATATTTTGTACACGCTTACGTATCCATCCTGTTATTGTCTGAATACTTCTATCTGTAGGCTTAGTATAACATATAATTCATAAAAAACACATTGTTATATAATTTATTTATTTTTTTATATTGGTCACTGCTCAGATTTCAAAATGTATATCTGAAAATGTCACATCAACGTTTCTTGATGCAAACATACCAACATATACATGCTTAGGATCAATAGCAGTAAGCTTAAAATCATACCCTCCTGTTACTTCAGGTCCATCTGCAAACTTTGCCATATATCCATCCTGTGATGAAGCAAGTATAAGATTATATTCTTTTCCTTCTTCTATCGCGGTACCTGTTGCTGGTCCATATACAAGCACACCACTTTTTCTTGCATAAGTTCCTACCGTATTCTCTTTTCTTGTAACACACAGAGGTGCTGCTGCCACATAATCGCCTAAAATGTCAGGCATGCACTTATCAATATAACAGTCATCCCTTACCATAAGTCCAAACGATACCTGGTCGTTTAAAAATATCTTATTAACTCTTACCTTCGCTCTTAATGTGAAATTCTTATTAACATCTACCTGTCTGTAATACATAGCTATTCCATCTGTAACAACTGATATCTTACCAAAATTGTTTCTGACAGCTATATGCATGTTGCCATCTTTATCTGCTTCAAGTGTAAAATTCTCCTTGCTTACATCATTTAAAACATCACCAAAAACAGTACCCTTATATTCACCATAATCTTCAAAAAGCCTGCTCTCTTCAAGCTTATCACTAAATATTACAGGCTTATAATCAGCATTTGATACAAGATACTTTTCTTTATATTCCAAAGGATTTTCAGATAAATTCACTACATTTTCAGATAGTCCTGCTATATCTGACTCTTTAATAGCTGACATAACCATATAAGCATTAACTCTTGCACCCCATATATTGGTATGTGTGTTATCTACACTAAGCCTGTTATTGGATGGCCATGCATGAAGATATATTGTATTATCAGCACCGAGCCTGTCATACATCTTGTGAGTCTTTTCAGTCATATCTATAACTGGTATGTCAAGTGTACTTCCAAGCTTTCTTACAGCTTCTGGATAATCGCCGCCTTTAAACTCCCCGACATCCTGCGTTATATGTAACAGAGTATCATCCCATTCTCCTGTAGGAGTTCTCCTTACTATAGGTGTACAAAGAATCACCTTACAGCCTGCCTCATCTGCCTTCTTGATATAATTTTCGTAGAGGGAATGTGCAAACGAGCCTTCTGTCTTATAATCTCCATTCGCATCAGTAAAGCGTGACTCCTCTGTTTTCTCATCATTATGTCCAAATCCTATGATAAGAAAATCACCTTTTTTCATGCCATCAAGCAGTTCCTTATACTGTGGCTCTGTCGTATAGCTTTTAGAGCTTCTTCCAGAAAGAGCTATATTAACAACCCTCACATTATCATTAAGATACTTATCAAGCATTGTTCCATATCCATATCTTGGATAATAATACCTGTCTTTGAAACTACTAAGTGTTGAATCACCTATAACCCATAATGTACTCATAACAATCAAACCTCTTCTTTCATAAACAAGTGAGTGGCAGAATTTAGCTCAGACACTCACATTAATTATTAATAGCTTTTATTTAGATATTCATTTCTTATATGTTCTTCCATGGCTTTAACTTCTTCCTCGAATTCTCTTGCAGAATAAAGAAGACATCCGGCACCTCTTATGATAACCTGTTCAAGTCCATCGGATGTTGCAACAGTAACATTATACTTTCTTCCATTCTCATGTGCAAACTTTTCTATGTAATGATCTGCTGTTTCTGCTTCTTTAGTATATACTACATGTATATTATGGTAATCAATATACTCCTGTGCATGTCCTGCAAGTCTGTACGCATCAAACACAACTATCAGTTCACACTTTTTCATTCCCTGATAGTTACACATAATATCAAGCAGCCTGTCTCTTGCGCTGTCCATGTTGATCTTAGCCAGCTCATCAAGTTCCTTCCATGCATGGATTATGTTATAACCATCTACTAAAAGATAGCTTACTCCCATAGCCTTTGCTGTTCTTTGTCTGTCAGACTGCTTTAACGCAACATATTGTCCAAGCTGATCTGATGATTTTCTTTTTGACAGCTTCCTTCTTTCATTATCACCTCTGCTGTTAGAAAAGTAAGTTTCTGCCAGTATCCTGTCAACCTCATCAGTTCCTATCCACTCCTCTGATACAGTCCTTGCCGCCTGCTTTGATGTCATAGGTTCATTTATATCTGACGTTTTTGGTGGATTAAGAACACTATCAACATGTGCATATTCTGATACCTCATCCCAGCTGACTGTAAAACCTGATCCATGTGCGCAGAACACAGAATCCGGTGTATTCCTTATATCTCTTGTAACATCATAGCCTATTTTTTCTATAACTTCTTCCGTGTTATGGCATGGTCTGTAACCTGACATCCTAAGATTTATGTTCCCAGTTCCCCTTGTGTATGCTGTAAGCTCTGCCTGATAATTCGCAAGGCTTGACACAGGTCCACAGCCTGTTACAAGCACTTCTTCTCCAGTATCGTTAATCGTAAATACTGCTCCCATACGCTCTAAATCTGTTATAGCCCTGCCTATATATTGTCTGTCAAGCTTCAGCTCGAATTCATAAAACGGTTCAAGAAGAACAGATTCAGCCTGCATAAGTCCCTGTCTTACCGCCCTGTATGTTGCCTGCCTGAAATCTCCACCTTCTGTATGCTTGTTATGCGCCCGTCCGGCAGCAACTGTTATCTTAACATCTGTAAGTGCCGAGCCTGTCAGTACACCCTTATGTGTTTTTTCACACAAATGTGTATATATAAGTCTCTGCCAGTTCTTTGCCAACACATCCTCACTGCAGTCAAGCTCATACTTCATACCACTTCCAGGCTCACCAGGTTCAAGTATTAGATGTACCTCAGCATAATGTCTTAAAGGTTCAAAATGTCCGATTCCTTCAACTTTATTGGCAATTGTTTCTTTATACACAATACTGCCCTCTCCAAAAGTTACATCTATGCCAAACCTTTCCTTAATTATATTCTGAAGCACTTCTATCATAACAGGTCCCATAACCTGTACATGTATTTCTTTAAAATTCTCATCCCATTCTATATGCAGCTGTGGCTCTTCTTCCTCTATAGCCCTGAGCTTTGGAAGCATCTGCATAGGATCAACGCCTGCTGGAAGGTTTATCTTATAGTTAAGCACCGGAGTAAGAACTGGCGAATTATCTTCCTTCTCATCTCCTATAGCCTGTCCTGCGTACGTGTCTGACAGTCCTGTAAGTGCGCATATGTTTCCTGCTACAGCTTCCTGAACAGCTGTATATTTATCTGCACTATATACTCTTATCTGATTGACCTTCTCATCATTTATAATATCCTTGCTCTTTATGCAGCCACCTGTTACTTTAATATGTGTAAGTCTTTCTCCTCTTTCATCTCTTGATATCTTATAAACTCTGGCTGAAAAATCCTCACCATATTCCCTGCTGCTGCAGAATCTGTCCATCACACCAAGCAGCTCATCAACTCCATCAAGCCTTAATGCCGAACCAAATATAACAGGAAATATCTCTCTTTCATCTAACATCCTGCTTATGCTTTCATCTGATACCTCTGAATATTTAAGATATTCTTCAAGCGCCCCTTCACTACATGTTGCTATATCCTCATAGTCAGGTTTAACGCCCTTCATATATCCGGTAAAATCTATGCAGCCTGATGACAGCTTATTCTTAAGCTGTTCAAGAAGTCTATATTTATCAGTTCCCTGCTGGTCCATCTTGTTAACAAATATAAAAACAGGCACATGCAGTCTTTTTAACAATCCCCACAATGTGTCTGTATGTCCCTGTACCCCATCCATTCCATTGATAACAAGCACCGCATAATCAAGCACCCATAACGTACGTTCCATCTCTGCCGAAAAGTCAACGTGGCCAGGGGTGTCAAGCAATGTAACATCAAGGTCCTTATAACTAAAGCATGCCTGCTTTGAAAATATAGTTATTCCTCTCTGACGCTCATAGTCATTATTATCAAGAAATGCATCTTTATTATCTACTCTTCCAAGCTTCCTTATGGCTCCAGAAGTGTATAATATACTTTCAGAAAGTGTAGTTTTCCCAGCATCTACATGTGCAAGCATGCCAATAACCAGTTTTTTCATAATCATCCTCGTTTCTATATATCTAAGGCTGAATAAGTTCTTTACTTATAGCTTTATTATAGACTTCTGGTCTTCTGTCCCTGAATAATCCCCATGAAAGTCTGTCATATGCCAGCTTATCAAGATCGAACTTATGGACGATAACTTCTTCTTCATCCCTGCCCGCCTGATATATTATATCACCTGTGTTGTCAGTGATAAAGGAAGAACCATAGAATTTAAGTGAACTTGATTGTCCACCGTTCTCTTCACATGGCTTAACAGTCTCAACACCAATCCTGTTAGCTGCAACAACAGGAACAAGATTGCATGCTGCATGTCCCTGCATACACCTTCTCCAGTGCATCATGCTGTCACAGTCAAGTATCGGCTCACTTCCTATAGCGGTTGGATAAAAAAGCACCTCTGCACCTTCTACTGCCATAGCCCTTGCTGTCTCTGGAAACCATTGATCCCAGCATATACCAACACCTATGCAACCGAATCTTGTGTTAAACACCTTAAAGCCTGTATTGCCTGGAACAAAGTAGAATTTTTCCTGATAGTAATGATCATCAGGAATATGTGTCTTTCTATATATACCAAGCCTTGTTCCATCAGCATCTATAACGGCAGCTGTATTATACAGCTGGTTTACATCTTTTTCATAAAAGCTGACTATTATAACTACACCTAATTCTCTGGCAACCTCTGTAAAATGCACTACAGCTGCATCCTCGTCCACACTTTTTGCATATTCATAGTATTCATATCTTCTTTCCTGACAAAAGTACTGCCTCTCAAAAAGCTCTGGAAGAAGTATTATATCTGCGCCCTTTTTAACTGCATCCCTTACAAGTCTGTCGGCTGTTTTTATATTTTCCAAAACATCTCTGCCACACTTCATCTGTATAGCAGCAACTCCAGTTATTCTGCTCATATTATCAATCTCCATTTCTACATGGTTTTTTATTCTTCTTTATGCACATTTTATATGTTTTTCTTTATGCCTGCTGGAATCTGCTGCGTTATGCAATGTATATTGCCGCCTCCAACTATTATGTCCCTGGCATATATACCGGTTACTTTTCTGTCAGGTATAAGCTTTGATAACAGTTCTATCGCAGCCTTATCCTTCTTATCACCAAACTGTGGAACAAGTACTTTCGCATTAGATATATAGAAATTCGCATAGCTTGCTGCTAATCTTTCTCCAAGCTCCCTGTTATCTTCACCTTCTGCAAACACATAACCCTTAAGATCCTCTTCTTTTATGCACACAGGCTCATCTGGTATATATAACTTATGCACCTTTATCTTTCTACCAAGTGCATCTGTTTCAGCTTCAAGCACTTTAAGGTCGGCTGATGACATATCATACTGTGGATCATTCACATCATCTGTCCATGCAAGCACGACATTAGCAGGCGATGTAAACGCACATACATTATCAACATGCTCATTGGTTTCATCATTATATATTCCATATGGCAGCCATATAACCTTCTTTGCCCCAAGATATTCCTTAAGCTTATCCTCTATCATAGCTTTACTAAGCTGTGGGTTTCTGCCCTTACTTAAAAGACAGCTTTCAGTCACTATAACAGTGCCCTCACCGTCGCTATGTATAGAACCACCTTCAAGCACAAAAGGAGCTGCATCATAATAGTCTATCCCCATCATGTCGCAAAACAGACCTGCTGCCATATCATCCTTTTCCCAGTCCATATACAAGCCATCATATTCTCCACCCCATGCGTTGAACTTCCAGCTTATTCCACGTATATCTCCTGATGCATTCTTTACGAATGTCGGGCACATATCTCTTGCCCACGCATCATCTGTCTCTATGTTAACAACCCTGACTTTATCGTCTAACATCTGCTCTGCTTCTGTCATATGCTCACTGTCTGTAAGCATATACATATTCTCAGACTGGGCGATATGCCCGGCTATTTCCTTAAACACTCTTTTTGCCGCTGCTGCCTCACCAGGCCATGAACCTGGTCTTACCGGCCATATCATAATAGTGCCATCATGCTTTTCATATTCAGCCGGCATGTAATATCCATCATGTGACGGAGTTGAATTTATAATACTCATCTGTTTTATTCCTTATAATCTTATATAACCCACAGCTGGCATGTATGCCATATCTGCTATATTAAAGCCTACACTTAAAGTCTTCATATCCGAAGCTTTTAATCAGACTTAGTTTTCCATCTTTTAACACAGATATAGATGGAAGCGGCATTCCATTAAATGTATTATTTTTCACCATTGAATATATAGCCATATCCATAAATATAAGTCTGTCACCCACATTTATCTCATGGTCGAACTCATAATCACCTATAATATCACCCGCAAGGCATGTATATGAAGAAAGTCTGTATACAAAATGTGCATCCTTATGTGCCTCTTGTGTCTTTATTATATCTGCCACTATCTGTGCTCCATATAAAGGCGGTGTGTATGGCATCTCAAGCACATCAGGCATATGACATGCTGCTGAGGCATCTAAAATAAGAGTTTCTATGCCATTATCCACCTTATCAAGCACCTCTGTTACAAGATATCCTGCGTTGAGTGCAACTGCCTCTCCTGGCTCAAGATACACTTTTACATGATATGTATCCTGCACATGTCTCACACAGTCAATAAGCAGCCTGACATCATAATCTTCTCTTGTTATATGATGTCCTCCACCCATATTAATCCACCTGCAGTTATGCATATATTTCCCGAATTTTTCTTCTACTGCATCAAGTGTTGTCTTAAGATCATCTGAATTCTGTTCACACAGCGTATGAAAATGCAATCCATCAACACCTTCAAGAAGCTGCTCATCCTCATCTATGCCTTTGTTAAGTGCCTTAAGTGTAACTCCAAGCCTTGAACCTTCTGAACATGGATCATATATAGCATGCTCACCCTGCGTTGATACTTCCGGGTTGATTCTTAATCCTATACTTACTCCTGCTTTTAGACACTGTTTCTTATACTTTCTAAGCTGGTTTACTGAGTTAAATATAATATGGTCGCATATCTTAACAAGTTCATCCATGTCCTCCTGCTTATATGCTGGTGCAAAAACATGATTCTCTTTATTCATCTCTTCTTTTCCAAGCCTTGCTTCGTACAATCCGCTTGCCGTTGTCCCGCTTATATACTGACCTATAAGCGGATACATGGCATAAGCTGAAAACGCTTTCTGTGCAAGAAGTATATGACAACCAGTTTCTTTTTCCACTCCCTTAAGAATCTTTAGATTGTGAATAAGTTTGTTTTCATCTATAACATATGATGGTGTTTTTATATCTTTAAATACTACTGTATCCAATTCATTTCTCCTGGAATTCATATTTTTATCTACTCATTTTTAAGCTGCTCACATTATAAGCTGCTTATATTTTAAGTTTCTTATCTTTTAAGTTTCTCGTATTTTAAACTACTTAACTAATACCGGGTTCTCCTCAACAACCCATGGAAGTCCCCACTTGTTAAGAGCTTCCATATATGGATCTGGATCAAACTCCTCAACATTATACACTCCAGGCTTATTCCACTTTCCAGTTACAACCATCATAGCACCTATCATAGCAGGAACACCTGTTGTATATGATATAGCCTGTGATTCTACTTCTTTATAACATTCCTGATGGTCACATACATTATATATGTATATTTTCTTTTCCTTTCCATCCTTTTTACCTGTAAATATACATCCAATATTAGTCTTTCCAACTGTTCTCTCACCAAGACTTGCAGGATCTGGAAGCAACTCCTTTAAAAGCTGTATAGGTACAACTTCAACATTTCCTACCTTTACTGGATCAGTTCTTAACATACCTACATTTTCAAGGCATTTCATATGTGTAAGATAGCTTTGCCCAAATGTCATAAAGAATCTTATTCTTTTAACACCTGGTATGTTCTTAGCAAGAGATTCTATCTCTTCGTGGTGAAGAAGATACATATCCTTCATACCAACCTCTGGAAAATCATATTCCCTCTTAATAGACATAGCTGGCACCTCTACCCAGTGTCCATCTTCCCAATATGAGCCTGGTGCTGATACTTCTCTTAAGTTTATCTCTGGATTAAAGTTAGTTGCAAATGGATATCCATGATCGCCACCATTGCAGTCCAGTATATCTATAGTTTCTATTTCATCAAAGTAATGCTTAAGTGCATATGCACTGAATACACTTGTAACACCTGGGTCAAAGCCTGTTCCAAGAAGTGCCATTATGCCTGCATCTTCAAACTTTTTCCTGTAATTCCACTGCCATGAATAATCAAAATAAGCTGAGAAGCCTTCTTCCTTACATCTTTTTTCATATATAGCTCTCCACTCTTTATCCTCTGTATCCTCTGCCTCATAATTCGCTGTATCTATATAATTCACGCCAGTTTTCAGACATGCATCCATAATAGTAAGATCCTGATATGGAAGTGCAAGATTAAGAACTGCTTCAGGCTTATAGTTCTCTATAAGAGACACAAGCTCATCCACGTTATCTGCATCAACCTGTGCTGTTGTTATAACAGTACTTGTTTTACCTGAAAGTTTTTCCTTAAGTGCATCACATTTACTTTTAGTTCTGCTTGCTATACATATTTCTGTAAATACGTCACTGTTCTGACAGCACTTATGTATAGCCACACCAGCTACACCGCCACATCCTATTATTAATAATCTGCTCATAATCCTTATCCTCCTGATATTCTATCCAGGTTTACCTTTAACACCTGTTTAATTATTTATTTAATGATGTAATTAACGTTCCTCTTCCTCAAGCATATCCTCAACATATTTAGGAAGCATAAAGGCTCCTCTATGTAAATTAGTTGTATAATATCTCGTCTTTATTCCTAATTTCTTCCATTCATCCGGCTTAAAATCAACTAACGGATGATATTTCTTTGATGCAAAGCCAAAGAGCCAGTAACCTGATGAACATGTCGGTATATGTGCCTGGTATACACGGCTTACTGGAAACGCCTGATATGCCTTTCTATGCATTTTCACACACTCTTCTTTGTCCTCTGAATAAAATGGACTTCCATGCTGGTATACCATGATTCCATCTTCTTTAAGCGCCTTATAGCAGCTTCCATAAAACTCTTTTGTAAACAGTCCTTCAGTATATCCGAAAGGGTCTGTGGCATCATTGATTATAAGATCGTATTCATCTGTCTTGCTTCTTAAGAAACGCAGACCATCCTGTATATATACATTAACTCTTTCATCATCGAGTCCACATGCAAGCTCCGGAAAATACTCCCGGCATACCTCCGCCAGAGTTTCATCAGGCTCAACTACGTCTATTCTTTCTATAGTCTTATAGTTAATAAGTTCTTTTGCAACGCCACCATCTGCACCACCGATTATAAGAACATTCTTAACAGCTGGATGAACAGCCATAGGTACATGTGTAACCATCTCATCATATATAAACTCATCCTTTTCAGAAAACAGAATCTCTCCGTCAAGTGCTAAAAACTTTCCAAACTCATCTGATA
>OHBP01000641.1_pt1 | contig 16834 bp, 15 predicted proteins | sample 1577471 | NCBI WGS metagenome assembly OHBP01 (sample SAMEA3879503, study PRJEB24766) | human gut metagenome | biome: human-associated habitat; feature: feces | place: USA | collected 1985/1987
TGCCTCCGCAGCCAATGGTGGTGTCATCACCGCCGCCACCGACATCGACTACGAGGCCGACTACAAGCCCTACAGCTTCGACGACAAGATCTACGAGCATCGCGTCTATAGAGGCTATGGCAAGGCCGACGCCGAGCAGCCGCTCCGCTACGGTCCCAACATCAAGGACTGGCCCGAGATGTACCCGATGCAGGAGAACATGCTGGTCGAGCTGGCTGCCGTCATCCACGACCCCGTCACGACGACCGACGAGCTGATCCCCTCTGGCGAGACTTCCAGCTACCGTTCCAACCCGCTGCGCCTCTCCGAGTTTGCCCTCTCCCGCCGCGTGCCCGAGTATGTCGGCCGCAGCAAGGAGATCCAGCAGCTGGACCGCGACCGTCGCGCCGGCAAGGCCTCTGACCACATCCTCGCCGCTCTCAAGCAGGTCGGCGCCTCTGTGGAGACCACGTCCTTCGGTTCCTGCGTCTTCGCCAACAAGCCCGGCGACGGTTCTGCCCGCGAGCAGGCTGCCTCTTGCCAGAAGGTGCTCGGTGGCGACGCCAACATCTGCTACGAGTATGCCACGAAGCGCTATCGCAGCAACTGCATCAACTGGGGTATCGTGCCCTTCACCATCAGCAAGGACACCGAGTTCCAGTATGAGGTGGGCGACATGGTCTTCGTGCCCGGCATCCGCCAGGCCATCCTCGACGGCAAGGAGGAGATCGACGCTCAGGTCATCACCAAGAATGGCGTGAAGCCCATCCACCTGCTCTTCCAGAACCTCACCGAGGACGAGCGCACCATCCTGGCCGATGGTTGCCTGATCAACTATTACAAGGAGCACAACAAGTAAACAGCAAAAAATATGTTTGTCTGGCCACGGGCGGGACGGGCCCCTGACGGCCCTCCTGCCACGTGCCTGCACGAAGATATCATCAAAGAATCAATCAATTACTAATAAAAAAGTAAATTCCTACAAAGCAATGGAAAAAATTCAGATGACCACCCCTATCGTTGAGATGGACGGTGATGAGATGACCCGAATTCTGTGGAAGATGATCAAGGACGAGCTGATCCTTCCGTTCGTTGACCTCAAGAGCGAGTACTATGACCTCGGTCTTCCCTACCGCGACCAGACCAACGACCAGGTGACGATCGACGCTGCCAACGCCAACAAGAAGTATGGCGTGGCCGTGAAGTGCGCCACGATCACTCCGAACCACCAGCGTATGGACGAGTACAAGCTCCACCAGATGTGGAAGAGCCCCAACGGCACGATTCGTTCCATCCTCGACGGTACGGTGTTCCGCGCTCCGATCCAGCTGCCGAGCATCAAGCCGCAGGTTCGCTCTTGGGAGAAGCCCATCACCATCGCCCGTCACGCCTATGGCGACGTCTATAAAGGCGTAGAGGTGCGCTGCGAAGAGGCTGGCGTTGCCAAGCTCGTCTTCGAGGGCAAGAGCGGCAAGAAGGAAGAGGTTGTTATCCACGAGTTCGACGGCCCGGGCGTCATCCAGGGCATGCACAACGTCGACAAGTCTATCCGTTCCTTCGCTCACGCTTGCTTCACCTACGCGCTCGACGTGCACCAGGATCTCTGGTTCGCTACCAAGGACACGATCTCCAAGAAGTACGACGCTCAGTTCCGCATCATCTTCAACGAGGTCTATGAGGAGTGCTACAAGGAGAAGTTCGAGCAGGCTGGCCTGGAGTATTTCTACACCCTTATCGACGACGCTGTTGCCCGCGTAGTACGCAGCAAGGGCGGCTTCATCTGGGCTTGCAAGAACTACGATGGCGACGTCATGAGCGACATGGTCTCCACCGCCTTCGGTTCTCTCGCCATGATGACCTCTGTCCTCGTCAGCCCCGATGGCAACTACGAGTACGAGGCTGCCCACGGCACCGTCACCCGCCACTACTACAAGTACCTCGCCGGCGAGGAGACTTCCACCAACCCGATCGCTACGATCTTCGCTTGGAGCGGCGCGCTCCGCAAGCGTGGTGAGAAGGACGGCATCCAGGCTCTCGTCAACTTCGGCGACCAGCTGGAGGGCGCTTGCTTCGACACGATGAACAGCGGTATCGTCACCAAGGACCTCGTCAACCTCATGGAGGGCGTCGAGGCCAAGGCTGTCAACTCGCTCGTCTTCATCCAGACCATCCGCAAGCACCTTGAGGAGCGTCTGAGCAAGTAAAAGACGATCTATTGGGATTATAATAAAAATCCGACCTGCCGCAGTGTGGTAAGGTCGGATTTTTATTGTTATACCATACTTTTATTTTCCCCGAAAAGGTTTGTCTATGGTCCATCCGGAAAATGAAGTGAGAACCTATCCAGTAGAACGTAAGTGACACTATAGTCCAAGCATACTGACACTCCAGTACCAGGCAAGTGACACTTCAGTACCAGGCAGGTAGTACAAAAAGCGGTACTGAGAATGGAGAGAATAGATGTCGATTGATACGCTTACGCCAAGACAACTGCCGAAAACGGAGGATGTCAAGTTCAGCTATTTCTCTTTTTCCCGAAACTCAATAGGGGACATTCCTACGTTTCGTTTGAAAAGCTTTATGAAGTAAGAATCATCCTTGAATCCTAAGTCGAAAGCGATCTCTTTTATTCTCAAATCGCTGTAGCGGATCATACGCTTGGCTTCCAAGATAATACGGTCGTTGATTAGTTTCAATGGGCTTGTTTTTGCATATTGTTGAGTATGTGCGGCAAGTGTTGTTTGCGAAATTCTCATCGTCTCTGTGTAGAACTTCACGGAATGATGTTGCGCGAAGTTCTTCTCGACCAAATCGACAAAAAGCCAATAGGTTCGATGAGGGTCTGAGTTTACGTCTAATTTGTCGGCCTCTTCCCAGTCTCCCAATCTGATGATGTCAATGAGAAATAATGACAGAGCCGAGGCTAAGAAGTTGTATTTTAGCGAAGTGTCCTTTGTGTTTGATTCAGACTCTTCTTGTAGAAGTTTGGCGTAGCGTTCTATTTTTCTTTTTGCATTTTCCTGAAGGGTACAATGTGATACGCCATGGATGGGATAGAATAGTTTCGCTTTTATGCAATTGAGCAGTTCGGTGCCTAAATGCAATAACAAGTCTTCCGTGAAAATAATAGCTATCCCATTGATGTCTTTGAGGTGACGGAAGGTATGGAGGTGTTTCGGAGACAAGAAGAAAATGGAGTCTTTTTCTATATTATACTCGTCAAAATCTACGATATGGGTGCCCTCTCCCGAGTGAAACCAGAAAATGCTGTAAAAACGATGTGAGTGCATTTCGTACCAAGGATCTGGGTACAACTCTATTGCGTCTTGAATGGTTGTGATGCAAAAAAACGAGGATTTAGATAGCGCTGAAGCCAGGCTATACTGCAAATATGTGTATTTCTTGGATGAAATGGCTCTTTTTTCAAATATAAGCTGGTCCATTTTTTCGATTGTTATTTTTATACGGTGCGAAATTATAAACTTTTGCGGTAAAAACAAAGGAAAATATGGTGTATTTTGTTTGTGCGTTAAAAAGTACCATATTTCCGTTATTTTTTATTATGAGCTACTGCTTTGTTATGCGTATCGTTGCGGCAATAATCGGCTTAAGGCCATAAAACTTTTCAAACATGAAAACAAAACTTTTAGTATCAATGCTGGTGTTTGGCGCAATGAACGCCTCTGCCCAGCTGACCGTTTATCACAACGGCAACGTGAACATTGGAAGTGAGCAACCGACTTCAAACGTGTCTCTCTCTGTTGGCAATGTCGCATACAGCGACACCACTTATCATGTATCCCTTGGCTTACACAATCCCGCATCGGGTTGTTACAATATCGGTGGCGAGGGAGTGGCTTACAGCCCTACGATGAGGAACACAGGACGAGCCTTTGGTTTGCGAGGAGTAGCAGGCAACTGCACCAGCGGTTACAACTTTGGCGTGCTTGGAGCCTTGCAAGGCAGTCAAGAAGGAGCTGCTATCTTTGGAACGACCAGCGGCAAGACGTTGGGCTTGAGTGTTGATGGACGATATGCTGGCTATTTCGATGGCAATGTGAAGGTTACTGGTTCACTTCAAGGCAATGTGGTCAACAGCGCCGATGTCAATGCGAAGAACACACAGACTTTGCGGCCAATCAATAGCGCATTGGACGGTATCGCCTCTGCAAACCCATTCATGTACATTGTAAGAACACAAGTACCAGACATTGGAGCAGGAATGGCGCCAGATTCTACACAAACAGGAACCGTTGCACCGATCTCAGACCCCTTTGTTCCTTTTGGAGAATCATACTACGCCCTTGACGTGAACGCCGTTAAGCAGAGTTTCCCCGCTCTTATCATCAAAGACGCAAAAGGAAATGAGTACGTCAACTATACCCAACTGGTCCCCATCCTCGTTCAGGCCATCAAGGAGTTGAAGACGGAGCTGGACGACCTTAAAGAAGCCGTTGCCTCGTCGGGTACGCGAAAGGTGAACGCTGCTACCAACATTGCAACTAACACGCTCGACGAGGGTAGGGGTAGCATTTCTCAGAACACCCCCAATCCGTTCACAGGCCAATCGACCGTCCGTGTCTCCGTCCCCGATGACGCCTCGGATGCCTATATTGACATTCTGACGCTCAATGGCGCAAGTGTCAAGCGCATTCCTGTGAGCAACGGACTCAGCGAGGTGTCGCTTTCCAGCTTCGACTTCGCACCCGGCACTTATCTCTATACGCTTGTCGTTAACGGAAAGGTCAGCGAAACTCGTCGGATGATCGTAAACCGTTAGCTTATTATTGGATTTTAAAAGCACAAAAAATGAAGAAATCCATACTTTTTCTGAGTTTTCTTCTGTTCGCTGCCCTTTTTGCAAGAGGAAGCGATACGAAGGAGGTGAGACTCACGTTTGATGGCTCCGATTTTTCTTTCGCACAAGAGAACGGGGCATACAGTATCAGTGCGGAGAAGTTTCCCGTTATCTACGATACGGACACTCTGGCCCCTGCGCTTCCTTATTATGTCGTCAATGTCTTGATTGCCCCAACGCAGGAGTTTCAAGGGTTGACGGTTCGTGGCGGGGAGAGCTTGCTTCGGAGTGATATCCGCGTGACCCCCAACAAGCTGCCCGTTCCGACGAATGCCCTGGATGCTTATACTCCCAACCGCGTTTTTGACTATGCGCTGAGTAACTATCCGTCGGAGGAGGTTCGCTATGTGTCCACTAATGTGCTTGGCAACTACAAGTACGTCTCGCTATTGGTTTGTCCTTTGCGCTACGACGCACAAAATCATTCGCTTTACCTAAAGCAGAATCTGCAAATAACTCTCTCGTTGGGAACGGTAAGCAAGGCAGCGCCAATCGCTGCTTACCCCGAAAGCGAGTCGTTTCATGCGAAAAAGCGCAGGGAGATAGAGCTGTTGGTGTACAATTCGGATGATATCGACGCACTTTACCCTACAGTTGCCCGACAATATTCTGTTGCGAACAGTTTCCCTGTCAAGTATTTGGTTATCACCAACGAGGAGCTGAAGCCCGCCTTTCAGCGTCTGGCGAATTGGAAAACCACCAAGGGCGTTAAAAGTAAGGTGCTGACCGTAGAGGAGATAAGCCAAAAGTACAGCGACCCCATCATGCCCATGCGTATCAAGCGCGCCATCATGGAATACAAGGGTCAGGTGGAATATGTCCTGTTGGGTGGCGACGTGGAGGTTGTGCCCAGTTTGATTTGTCCATTAGGGCCGCTGGAAGACTCTCCCACGGTGGATGTTCCCGCCGATCTGTATTATTCAAGTTTTACTCATTTAAATTGGGATAAAAATCAGAATGGTCTCTACGGCGAGGAGAACGACAGGGTATCGTACACTGCCGATATAGCCGTTTCCCGTTTGTCTGTTTGCAAGATGAAAGAAGCGACGAGCATAGTCAATAAACTGATAAAGTACGAAATGTCGCCAGGTCCAGGTGAGATATCCGACACCCTTCTCATGTGTGGAAATTTCCTTTATCATGTTGATACGATACCATTGTCCCCTGGGGATACGCTATATGTAAGTGACTCGCAAAAATACAACGAGGAATTGTATCAAGATCATATTGCTCCTTATTGGAATGGGAGCAGAATGCGTTTTTTTGATACTTTCACGGATTTTGAAGAAGGAGATCGCTACCACGTCACACCTCTACACATGCAAGAACAGTTGTCGCGTGGTTATTTCCTTGTAAACGAGTTTTCACATGGCTGGATAGACGCTTGGGGAGGCCTTGAAGGACGTGACACACCAGATGGTAAATATACATACGAGAATGACCTGGCCGAGACTTTGATAAATCCAAATTATACGACGATAGTGTCTGGGGCTTGCAGTGTGAATTGGTTTGACAGAGAGCCAGACTCTCTTTGTCTAAGCGAGGCTTTTATGCGAAATGAGAACAGCAATATATTGGCATTTGTCGGGTATTCTCGAGAGGGATTTGTTGGGGCACATTGTGATCTGATGAAGTATTTTTACGATGGTATCTTCAAATACAAGATGAGTACTGCAGAAGCGGTTTCTTATCGAAAATTACGCTAAAATCTGCTGAATAGCTTAAAATGAGCTATTTATGAGTGTGTTACCTCGATAGAGGTAATGATTTGGCAATAGTCCTAATTTCTGCAATATGCGTATGTTTGCTGTCAAACAACTCTTTTCAGGTGCAAATTTAATATAAATTTTCGAGATATAAGCTAAAATACCAAATAAAATTGTGTACCTTTGCAGTGGCAAATTCAAAATCAAGATAAAATGAACAGAATTAAGGAGATTCTTGAACGCAAAGGTGTCAGTCAAACAGATTTGGCACATCGGCTTGGCAAAACATTTAATATGGTAAATCTATACGCTACAAATAAAGTTCAGCCACCGATACCTATACTGTACAAAATTGCTGAAATTTTGGACGTGGACATTAGAGAGCTTCTTGTTTCAAATAAAATAGATACGCAATGAAATTAACAGACATAATTAAAGGAACAGAATATGACCTAAGTTTGTTCTCCGACAAGCATATTGCAGAGTTAGAGAACCGTATAGTTGAGCGAAAAACAAATGGGGGGGGGTAAATATTATCTCACTTGTTTAGTTCGCAAGAAAGAAATAAAACTGACTCCTGAGGAAGTGGTGCGCCAACTATATTTATTGGTGCTTATAGAGGATTATGGGTATTCCACATCAAAAATGGAATTGGAATACGAAGTGACTTTTGGACGAGAAAAGAAGCGTGCTGATATTGTTATTTTTGATAAACAAGACACAACAGCACCTTTTATTATAGTAGAAGTCAAGAAGCCAAAACTCAAAGACGGCAAGGAACAGCTCAAGAGCTATTGCAATGCTACAGGTGCACCTATTGGTGTATGGAGCAATGGAAAGAGCATTTCATACTATCATCGAAAAGACCCTAACTATTTTGAGGATTTAAGCAGCATACCTCGTGCCGACCAAAAACTATCAGACATCATTTCTGAACGTTGGACTATTGATGACCTTATCAAGAAAGACAAGCTTGTCAATGAGCGCAAGTCACTGAAAGACTTGATTCTCGAAATGGAAGACGAGGTGCTTGCCAATGCTGGCGTTGATGTCTTTGAGGAGGTGTTCAAATTGATTTTCACCAAACTTTACGATGAAATGGAGAGCGGACGCAAGAAAGACCGTAATCTTGTATTCCGTAACTATGGTGACACAGAGGAGGAACTAAGAGACAAACTACAGGATTTGTTCGACCAAGCCAAAGAAAAATGGGCAGGTGTATTCTCTGAAGATGCCAAACTGCAATTGGCACCTTCCCATCTGTCTGTATGTGTTGCCTCATTACAAGATGTAAAACTGTTCAATTCTAACCTCGAAGTCGTTGATGAAGCCTTTGAATATCTTATCTCAAAGAATTCAAAAGGTGAGAAAGGACAATATTTCACGCCTCGCTATGTGATAGATATGTGCGTGAAGATGCTGAACCCAAAGGAGGATGAAAAGATGATAGATACCGCAGCGGGAAGTTGTGGTTTTCCAGTTCATACAATTTTCCATGTTTGGCAAAATATCTTGGATAGAAAAGGATTGAAACGTAGCCATCTTTTTACTCTTGAACAGAAACCTGCCGAATGTACAGACTATGTTCAAAACAATGTTTTTGCCATTGATTTTGATGAAAAGACCGTACGTGTGGCTCGTACCTTGAATCTCATAGCTGGCGATGGGCAAACTAATGTGTTGCATCTCAACACATTGGATTATGAGCGTTGGGAAAGCGACTATGTGCAAAGACCGGGGTGGCTTGAAACGTATAGTACAGGTTGGTTTAAATTGCAAAAGTTGAGAGCGGACAAGAAGAGTTATCGTGATTTTACATTTGACATAGTAATGGCAAATCCTCCTTTTGCAGGCGACATCAAGGAAAGTCGTGTTATATCAAAGTATGATCTTGGAAGAAACATGGCTGTGGAAAAATTAAAGGCTTGTCCTAAAGGTATTTCTGTAGTACAAAAAGAGCCAACTTTCATAGATGCACTTACTAACGATGGGGAAACTGTATATCAAATGAGTGATGGCACATTCCGCAAAACAAAATTGAAGACACAGGTTAAGATAAGCCGTGATATTCTATTTGTGGAGCGAAACATTGACTTTCTGAAACCAGGTGGAAGAATGGCAATTGTTCTGCCACAAGGTCGTTTCAATAATAGCAGCGATAAGGCATTGCGTGAATACATAGCTGACCGTTGTCGGATATTGGCTGTTGTCGGATTACATGGTAATGTGTTTAAACCCCATACAGGAACAAAGACAAGTGTCTTGTTCGTCCAAAAATGGGATGATGTGTTATGCCCAAGAGTAAAGGACTACAATATTTTCTTTGCCACAATGCAAGAGCCAAGTAAGGATAATAGTGGTGATAAGATTTACCGAAGCACAACAGACGAGAATGGAAATACTGTTCCACTTCTTGACACACATGGGCATCTTGTTGTAAAGCATGATCTATTCAATCATGAAGGTCTTACACAAGATGGCATCGCTGAAGCTTTCGCAGAGTTTGCAAAGAAAGAAAAACTCTCTTTTTTCGCAAGTGCCCCTTTGACGAAGTAAGATACAAGACTTTGTTAGAGGGGCTGGAGATTTGCGAAGTGCCTTTTAGTCGAGTAATTGGAAACGATATAGTGAGGATGGAATCTGAATTTTATAATTCAAACACTGTTAGTTACAAAAATACAGTAAAAGCCTCACAAATTATCGATTTCTCTCAATATGGCACATCGAAAGAGTTGAATGAAATGGGTGAAGGATACCCTGTCTTGAGATTGAATGAATTTAATTATTCATTCATTTCTCATCCCGACAAATATTGTAGCCTGTTGGATATTGATGCTTATCATGGGTTACAACTTAAAAAGGATGATGTACTCATTTGTCGAACAAATGGTAATCCTAAATTTGTTGGAAGAAGTGCTATAGTCCCAAAGGATTATGATTATGCCTTTGCGTCCTATCTGTTTCGCATCCGACCTAATCGAAAGTATATCAATTCTGCCACATTAGTAGCATTTTTGAATTCAAAATATGGAAGATTGGAAATAGAGAAGTACTCTATGGTTGGTAATCAGGCTAATTTTAGTCCTGCAAAATTCAGGGAAATATCCATACCTGTATTTTCAAAGGATTTGAATGACAAAATAGAGGACATAACATATAGAGCCTTTCAAAAATTAGAAATGTCTGAAAGTTTATACTCAGAAGCTGCAAATAATATGTTGGAGTGCTTAGATTTGAATGATTTTACGACAAGTTCAAATTCTTGTAATGTTAAGACTTTGAAAGAGTCTTTTATAGAAACAGGACGTTTGGACGCAGAGTACTATCAACCAAAGTATGATGACATACTCCACCATATCCAAGCATACAAATATGGAAGTAAGAATTTGGCAGAAATATGTGATATAAAAGAAGAAAACTTTACTCCAAAAGATGATACGACCTACAAGTATGTAGAGTTAGCAAACATTGGAAAGTATGGAAACATAATAGGCTGTAGCCAACAAAAGGGTGAAGACTTGCCATCGAGGGCAAGAAGAATCGTAAGCAAGAATGATGTTGTCATTTCATCCTTGGAAGGTTCTTTGGATAGCTGTGCTTTGGTGGAAGAAGATTACGATGGAGCATTATGCTCCACTGGCTTCTATGTATTGAAATCCAGCGTGCTTAATTCCGAGACATTGCTTGTTTTGTTCAAATCTCCATTGGTAAAGGAACTGATGAGGAAGGGATGTTCGGGTACAATCCTTACAGCCATTGGACGACAAGAATTGGAACGTATCCCAATTCCATTAATCCGACAAGAAATCCAAGAAGAAATTGCCCAACATGTCCAAAGTAGTATATCTCTTCGCAAAGAATCCCAACAACTACTTGAACATGCTAAGCTCACTGTAGAGGGCGCAATCCAAAATGGGGGGGGGTAAAATAGCATCAGAATATTATGTCCTGCAAGAAAAATCTGCAATGGAACTACATATTGCTATATATGTTTTGTTGCATGAGGTAGGCATTATTTCAAATGATGCAAAAGTCAAGGTTAGTAACGTAGTTTGCTCTTGCAAGAAACTGTCAGATAGCTTTCTTGCAAGTGGCAGACTTGATGCAGAATACTATCAGCCGAAATACGACTTACTTTTTGAGAAGTTAAAAGGTTTCCCGACTGCCACAATCAAAGAGATTGCGACCATACAAAAATCCATAGAACCAGGTAGTGATGCGTATCAAGAGGAAGGCATTCCTTTTATAAGAGTAGCGAACCTGTCCAAATTCGGTTTGTCTAATTCTGATGTCAAATTAGACACGACACAATTTGCAGACACAATCCGCCCACAAAAGGATACTATATTGTTATCCAAGGATGGAAGTGTGGGTATCGCATACAAAATGGAAGAAACACAAGATGTCATAACTTCAAGTGCTATTCTCCACTTGCAGTTAACAACACCGAATGTTTTGCCAGATTATCTGACTTTGGTGCTCAATTCTATAGTAGTGAAGTTGCAAGCAGAACGTGATGCAGGAGGCTCGATAATACAGCATTGGAAGCCATCGGAAATAGAGCATGTTATTATTCCTATTCTCCCAATGAATGAACAGCAAATGATAGCTAATAAGATTAAGCAAAGTTTCAAAATGCGAGAAGATGCACAAGACTTATTGCTACAAGCAAAATGCATTATAGAAACTGCCATTGAAAAATAAAGAAAGATGCCAAGATAATCACTTTTTTAGGGTATTTATCTTGGCATCTTTTTACAATTTGAAACGCCTATTCACGGTCTTTTTAAGAATATTACATTGCTCCTTGAACCATTCTACAATAGGCTGTCTATTGATATACAAAAACAGTTGGTTCGGCTTGGTAGAATCAGAGAATATCTTGATTTCTGCATTCACCACATTGAACTTCCTTCTGTACTCCTCGGAATAGAGTGAACCGCTAACGTTGACTGCCTTTCCTGTAAGAAGCACTCCAATTTGCTCAACGGTGAAGCCAATCTTCCTGCACAGGTCTTCCATTTGCAAACGTGCCTCCAACATCGGGAACCAATGCTTGGCTTTGCGGACGATGTCATTGAGCAAAGAAACTTCTGTTGCGTGCTTGCTCTTCAAATCTACGACCTCTGCTTGGTGTATCTGTTGCATCTCGCCGAGTTGTTGGCTGTGGCTGTCCTCCATTCGCTGTATTTTCTCATGGAGTTCGTCAATGTATTGCTCTCGGTCTGTCACAAGCTCGCACAACTTTCGGTTGTGTTGCTCCACCTCTTTCAATTTTCCACTGCCCAAAAGAGAACCAATCTTCGACACAAGGGCTGTCTTGGCTTCCGTCTTGGCTGCCTGTAGTTTCTCCGTGTTGATTTCGCTCTTGGTCTGTTTGAGCAGTCGCTCCGCTTCCTCCACATCAGATTGCAGCAGTTTCATGCAGTTTTGAAGTCTCTCCGTCTCTCGCTTGATGTTGCGGTAATACTGTGCCGTGGTGGTATGCCTCGCATCCGATCCACGGACACCTCGCTTCAAGCCATACTTGCCCATGGCTTCCGCATAACTGTCGTGATAGCCAACCATCTTGTCACGGTTGAGCACATCATCGGCACACAACCTCACGGCATTGGCTTTCTTGCGGTATGTCCGCTTGCCTTCTTCCGCTGTCTTGTTCTTCGCCTTTCTCCGCTCGCCTGTCACTATCGGAACGATGGAGGCATGGAGGTGCGGCGTGTGCTCGTCCATGTGGAGAACCACCGAAACGACATTCTCCTTGCCGAATGTGTCCTGCAACCACTTCAAGCTGTCGTTGCACCAATCGTCAAGCTGACCATTGGCTGCGATGTTCATCATGTCCTCGTGCGTTCCAGACAGCACGGTTCTAATCACCCTCACCTGGTCATTGGTTATCTTGCGCTTGATGCCTGCCGTCTTGATGCGGTGGGCGAAGGCTTCGTCACGACTATACACACCGCTCGGCATCTTGACAAGCTCACGGTTGAGGTGAGTTCTCATAGGGTCGGCGTTGTCGGGTATCACCTTGCGCTCTATGTGGTCTGACTCCCTTGCGTCAGAGCTGCCCTTTGCCTTCTTGAAATCCAAACTGAAATGTCCCATAATAAACTTGTTTTTGAGTTGTACAAATCCGCTTGCCGCATTGCGCCCTGCGCATGGCTCACGGGGTTTCAAAAGGGGATGCCCCTTTGCTCAAATGGGTGTTTTTAGCGGTGGCGTGCCACTGCGTCAAGAAAACGCCCTATTGAGCTATGGCTTTTCCGTTCAGAATAGCCATTGGAGCAGGAATCGCCTACATGCCCAAGGCTGCGCCTCTCTTTCGAGATGGAACAGTCCGCTTAACAGGCTGTACTTGGTGTACTGACTGTTTGGATTTTACTCCGCACAGATAGTCGTTCAAGTCTTTGTACTCACAGTACAAGTGAGATGCATCCCTCACACGGTAGCCGAGGGCGTTCTCGATGGCAAGCGTTGCCTTCCGCCCTGCATCATCGTTGTCGAGCAGACAACTGATGCGCTCGTAGCCGTAGAGTGCGTCAACAGCCTTGTCCACATTGCTTGTGGAGTTGAGTATCACATAATCCTGCGCTTCCAATGATGGACAAGACGGAAACTTCCACAAGCGCAGCGAGAGAAAGGAGAGGTAGTCCATCATACCCTCGAACACGTAGCAGGTGTATCTTGGCTCGCCTTGCTGTCGGATATGGGTGATGTCCTTGGGTGACATGCAGCCCTTGAAGAATAGGTTGCGCACCTCGTAACCGCCCGACTTGTTCTTGAAACCGATGGCGAAGTAGCTTTTGCCACCATGCGAGAAGTGGAGTTCCACACATTCCTTTCTGGCAATATGCAGGTTAATCTTACGCTCGCTCAGATAGCGCAGGAGTGCAGGATGGTTAAGTTCCCTAACCTCTAATCTATCAAAACTCGGCTCAGAGGCTTGCTGAATGAAAGAAAAGTCGGTCGGGCGGACATGGAGTGCTTGCTTCTCCAGCTTGTCCAAGAGATATGGCAAGCTATCTGATGCGTAGAGGTATGACGCAAGGGTGATGATGTTGCCGCCCTTGCCCACTCCGAAATCGAACCAACTGTTCATCGTAGTGTTTACTTTGAAAGATGCCTCACTCTCGTTTCTCAATGGTGACTTGTACCAAAGGTTTGCGCCCTGCTGCTTGACAGGACGGTGTCCCAAACTTTGCAGATAGTCTGCAATCTTGATTTGCTTTGCTTCTTGAATGTTCATGTCTTACTGTGGATTAAGTGGTGAATGTATTTTTGATGAGCTGTTGAAAATAATGAATAATATTATGAGAATCAACGAATTAGCATTACAACAAACTCTCAACAAAATCCTCGTCACAACAATTTACGGAGCAAAAGAGAAAGATAGGTATGAACCATCATGTTTTCTCTTTTCATCAGTCCCATTCTTTTGTTGAGTATTATGTTGAGAATATGTAGAACCATAAATATCTGATATTCAATACTTATTTCATCATGTTCAACAATTCATCAAATTATTTGCCGTTTAATTTGTCTCTCGTTATGGTGTAGAACCTGCCCACACGTTTGATGGGTGAATATTGGCAACCATTGTTGTAATTATACTCGTATGTAGTGTATGTGAGACCATTTGGTGCAGGTTGCAGTTTCCAACAGTCTTGCACTGTCTTTCGCACAAGGTGCTTCTCCGCTTTCACGTGGTTGCACTGCAATAAGGAAAGGGCATCATTGAGGCAGAACTGTAAGCTATCTGTCTGGGTGTTTTCCATAATTTCAAGAAACAACTCCGATAGTTCCACCTCAAGTCTGTTGCGGTTGCAGCGGATGATTCTCCGCAAGGCATCAGTCGCAATCTGCTCGGGGGCGAACCACATTCGGCTCTTCTGCTGTGTTGACAGCGTTCTGCCTTGCAGATGGAACAGGAAAGCAGGTATCTCAGCAATCAGTTTACGCAAGAAGTCGGTATCGTCCGATTGCAGCGATGAAATCTTCCTCACCCAATATCGGGTCTCGCCCTCGTCAATGATGACAGGCAGGGATTCGTTGTTGGAGCACAGCACAAACTTGGCAAAGAAAGAAATCTCGTTTCTGTCCTTGCCCTTGGCTTCCACCTTGTAGGAGAGTGTGGTGCTGAGATTCTTTAAACGCTCAGAATCCTCCCTGCGACTGAGTAGCACCTCATCCACGACTATGAGCAGCTTGCCAGCCCAATCTGCATTGAACTGACTGCGGAAGTCCTCGTTGGTATTGAACGTAACGTTGTCTTGGAACAACGCTTTCAGAAAGTTCAAGAACGTGGTCTTGCCTGTGTTCCTCTCCTCAGACACAAGCAAAAGAATTGGAAGTTTCTGCACAGGTCTGAGATAGAGCAGTTGCAGATAGTCCATGCCAAGCTCGTATTGCTCACCGAAGATGTGAAAAAGCAATTTCTTGATGTTCGGAAAATCCCCTTTCATTGGCTTGTGGCTTATCGGCTCGTAGAGATTGAGAAAACCGTCTATTACAGTTCGGTGGTTCACATGTTCGGGAACGGTACAGAATCCGTCATACTTGTGGACATACTTGATGAACTCCTTGCCGTAGTCCTGACGCAAGGTTTCCATGTTCCAAGGGATGCGCTTTCTTACCTTCCCTCCATTGATAGTAGGTTGGTCAACCACCTTGTATAAGGTTGTGCCAACACGGATGAACACCTCGTTTGGTGGAGGTGGTGCCTGTGGCTGCATGGTAGCAACTTCGACTGGCAATTTGTTGTCATTTGTCATGTTCATAAATTCTCCTTTGTAACTTATAAAAATTAAAGTTGCAAAGGTAATGGCGGAAAATCAAAATACAAAACTCAAACCTACGCAGAATGGAGAAGTTTGAACCGACAGTGTTAAAAGATAGGAAATCAAGGTGTTTGATGTAGCTTTTGGGGATAAGGTAAAACGAAAAATCCCGAAGAAAGGCTTACAAAGAAACCGTTCCTCGGGATGAACAAAAATGTATTCCTGTATGTCATACGTTTTACATGTCATACGATAAACATATAAAACGTATGACATCAAAAGTTCTGCTTTTTCTCACGACAACACTTCTCGATACGACAATGAATCAGTACGACAGCACCTCACTAAACTGCCAAGTATTCAATCATATTTAGCTAAAGGTGTTTGTACCTCCATAGAGTTGTAGGATTATGGTACTTTTCTCTTTTGCTCCGTACAATCTCTTGAGGATTGCATCACGAAATTGTGCTGCGCCAAAAGAGTGGAGACGAAAGCTAATGGTAACTATCATCGGAAAACTATACAGCGTTTGCCAAACGCCAACGGAAGTTTTGTCCTTGCGTTGAACTTCTGACATAGACAGCATACCTTCCTTATATATGGCTCGTATCACAGAGTTGAGTTTGGGAGCTGTGGCATGAAATATATTCACCAACTCGCCTTCACCCATCCACAAGTTCTCCAAGTTGGACGGAATGGAAAGTGTCCCATTTCCGTCCATAGTGATAATTGTCCTTTTCATACCATTCCTCCTATTACAGGCAAATGCCCCTTGATTCGACTTTCAAAAACAGATATGTCATGGTCAAGTTTGTTACTTGTCACCTTGGCGTATATCTGTGTTGTGGTGATGTTCGTGTGACCGAGAATCTTGCTCACGCTCTCTATTGGCATACCATATTCTAAAGCCAAAACTGCCCAACTATGACGAGATACGTGGAACGAAACTTGCTTTTTGATACCACACATTGCAGCAACTCGCTTGATATGCTTATTGATAGTTCCATGGTCACCAATATGGAATAAGTGACAGTCTTTTCTGAATGATTTGTATCTCTCAATAATCTGTATAGGTATATCCATCAGCTTGATTTGGAATGGTACACCTGTCTTCTGACGCTTCGACACAATCCAAGGAGCACCATTAACTATACAGATGTTGTCCTCCGTCAAGTTCTTGATGTCTATGAAAGAGATACCTGTCCAACAACCAAAAATGAAAAGGTCTCTCGCAAAAGCCATGTTTGGGCCTTCCAACTTTATCTCAGTCATGGCGGTTAGCTCGTCCAATGTCAAGAACTCACGTTCCTTGTGGTCTGGGTCAACATGGTACATGGCAAATGGATTTCTCGGTATCTTGCCATTGTAGTGTGCGGTCGTAACGATATGTTTCAGCGGAATGGAGTAAATCCAAATGGAGGACTGCGCAAGTCCTACCACATTCTTCAAGTACAGACAATAGTCACGGATGAACTCCTCGGTAAGCTCATTCATGGACATATCGCTGCGCTTGTACT
>OHBP01000652.1_pt1 | contig 16604 bp, 9 predicted proteins | sample 1577471 | NCBI WGS metagenome assembly OHBP01 (sample SAMEA3879503, study PRJEB24766) | human gut metagenome | biome: human-associated habitat; feature: feces | place: USA | collected 1985/1987
GGGTCGCCACTCCGTTTGTCCACCACCGTCAGCTGGATGTAGCGTAGCAGTCCGAGGATGACGAAGATGCTCGTCAGGTAGAGATAGTCCGACTGATAGTGGCTGACCACCTCTGGGCTGACTGTGTACATGATGTAGCAGACCAAGGTCACGGAGGCCGTGATGGTGATGGCCTGGTTGATAAACGTGAGGTTATAGCGGATGGTGTTCTTTCGTGGTGCCTCTCCCGTCTCGTTCATCCTCACCACGTCGTCGCGTCTCTTGGCAAAGGAGGAAGAGCATGAGCAAGAAGGTCATGAGCACGATCCATTTGCTCAGGAAGATGCCCGAGGCCAGTCCTCCCGCCAGCAGGCGCAGTACGAATCCGAAGGCGACGATGCACACGTCGATAATGGCATACTGCTTCAGCCGCATGCAGTAGGCGATGTTGAGCAACCAGTAGAAGACAATCACGCCTCCCGTTTCCCAGCGGTTCTCCGGCAGTAGGAGGAGTACAGCCATCGCCAGTACAAACATCAGTCCCATGAGTCCCCACGCCTTGCGTACGCTCACCTGTCCCGACGCGATGGGCCGCGCACACTTCACGGGGTGGCGTCGGTCGTCCTCCACGTCGATGAGGTCGTTGAGGCAGTAGATGGACGATGCGGCGAAACTGAAGGACAATGCCGTGATCAGTCCGCTCGTCATGGGCTCTGGCTGCAGGAGTGCGCCTCCGAAGAAGACGGGGAGCAGCACGATAAGGTTCTTGATCCATTGTTTCGGGCGGATCAGTCTCACGACGGGGTGTCCGCCGTGTTGCCGGGTGGGCTTGTTGATGGTCTCGTGAGTCATTGGATTCGCTTTTCTATGGGTTTCGTCATGCGGGCCAGGATCGTGTGGAGCGTCCAGGCCACAGGCAAGGTGATGGCGATGGTGATAAGAAATGTCGGCCAGTAGCCGAGGTGCAGTCGCTCGATGTAGGTCATCACGAAGTGGTCGTGGATGAGATATGCCTCCAGGGAGAGTGCCCCCACAAAGCGGCAGGCTCCGTTGAACGCCTTGGGCGTGCGTCGGAACACCCGGTTGAGCAGCAGGATCGACGTCACCGTGAGCGGGATGTAGAGCATCCGCTCCAGGAAGATGGGAAACTCGCCATGGCGCACCTGCTCCAGAAACACGCTCGACGCAAAGGCCATGCCAAACATGATCAGTATCATCCAGATGGAGGTGCCGTCCAGCGTCTGCTTCTCCTGTACCGCCTTGCCAGCGTTGAGGCCGATGAAGTAGATGGGCACGCGACTCCAGAAGATCTCCAGGTGGCCCACCGCCTGGTGGATGGGCGTGACATACTGCACGAGGATGCACCACATGATCATCACGATAGGCAGCCATCGGTAGATGGGGTGCCGGATGATGAGGCTCAGATAGGCTGGTGTGAAGAGGTAGAGCATCATCGTGGCGGGGATATACCAGAAGGTCAGTTCGTCGTGGATCCAGAAGTCCCAGTTGATGGTGATGTCGCCGATGAGGTCTATGAGGCTCGTGCTGTGGCCTCCATGGTGAATGAAGTCGGGGATGTAGAACGCGCAAGCCGCCACCAGCCATGCTGGATAGATGCGCACGAGGCGTCGCAGGAGAAAGCGTCCCGCCTGTTGTCCCTTCGTCCATGAGAACCAGAGTCCCACGCCGCTGAGAAACAGAAACATATCCACGCCGATATTGCCTATACGGCGCAGTCCAAAGAAGGCATCCTCGCGGGGCAGTCCCACGTGGAATAGCACGACAAACAGCATTGCCATGCCCATCAGCTCCCCTCGGTATCGGGAGATATTGGCCAGTTCGATGTCCTTGATTCTCATGCTTCTTTTGGCTTTTTCAGGGTGGGATTGGGTATCTTCTCCATCAGCAGGCCCACGAGCCATGCCAGGCAGAGCGAGGCGATGACATAGAGCAGCAGTCCGGCATAGACGTCTCCATGATGTGAGATGGGTATGAAGATCTTGCGCGTGATGGGGTGGCAGACGAAGAGTGCCGCACTCAGCGAGCCCGTCCACACCAGTATCCTGCCGATCCCGGAGAGCCATGGTGTCTCGCCGACGAGGCGTACGCAGGCGATGGAGGCCGAGCAGACACAGAGAGGCACGAGGTACCACGTCCAGTACGTGAAGCTCAGCAGGAAGATGAGCACCACGGAGACCATCAGGTTGAGCGTGTCGAAGCGCGCATGGCCCACGCCGTCGCGCCATGAGAGCAGTCCCGTGGCGTAGCGTGCGTAGAGCAGTCCCGCGCCAAAGGGCAACATTCCCCCGACGAAGTTGTATCGCCAGCGGTTGAGCGCTTCGCTCTCCGGATCACATGCCATCTGGATGACCGTGCAGACGACCATCAGTCCTACCGTGACAGCCCAATGGCGGCGGAAGAGCAACAGCCGATAGACGATGTAGAGCTGCAGCATCAGTCCGAAAAACCAGTAGGGGCCTGGCCAGATGATGCGGTCGGGAGTAGGCAGGAGATTGTTGAACATCCCCATCTGTGCCACGATGTCCATAAAATGGTAGGTGTGGGATCCGGGCGTGATGGCATCGAGCATCGTGAAGGCCACGAAGCCGACGATCATCATGCGGAAGAGTTTGAGGAAATGGAAGCGCACGAAGGCCGCGGGACTGGCGTCCCTGGGCTGCGGATCGTCATACCGCCGCCGCGTCCGCTCATATTTCATCGTCAGTCCATAGGCGCTCAGAAAGAGGAATACTGGCACGCCATAATGGCCGAAGAAGGAGATCAGGTGCACGGGGAGCCATGTGTCGGGGCATCCCAGCGCATGGCGTAGTCCCTCCACATGACTGCGGAAGAACTGGTACTCGTTCTCCTTCACCGCCGGGCCGAGCCAATGGCAGTAGTTGTGGAGGAAGATGCCGAGGATCGCCAGGCCCCGTAGCGCATGACATTCGCTTCGGCTCAGCAGTCCTCGGTCGGCTCTGATGGGTGACTTGTTCATTGTTTCTTTCTTCTCGCTTTACTTCTCACTTTTTACTTCTCGCTTTACTTCTCAGCCGATCATAGTCGGCCTGGTTCTTCAAGATGCGTGGGCGCCGCTCCTGATACTTCGGCGACAGCACGTTGTACGCCTCGTGGTAGTCGGGTGCCTTGATGCCGGCCAGGTAGAGCAGCGTGTGGGGTAGCGCGTCGGTCATCAGCCGTCGGTCTTTCGCCGCGCGAATCTCCTGGTAGAGGTCAGGATGCTTGGCTATCATCGACTTCGAGCACCAGATCCAGAACGGCACCTCAAACTCGTAGTGTGCCAAGTCGTAGTCGATGGCTGCGCTATGGTTGCGGCAGATGAAGCCCCGTGATCCCTCGAAACACTCCTCGCCATGGTCGGGGACGTAGATCACGATCGCGTCCTCATTGGCAAAGCGTCGCACGATCTGATCGACGATGCTGTCGTTGTAGAGCGTGGCGTTGTCATACTCCGACAAGACGCGCCGCTGGTAGTGGTTGAGCTCGGGTCGTCGATCCTTGTAGTCGTCGGCACGAAACTGTCCCCGTCCCTTCGGGTAGCGCTGGCGGTAGTTGACGTGCTGCCCCATGAGGTGGAACAGGATGAGATTGTGGGCCGTGTTGGCCTTTTTCAGGTGCTCGTCATACTCCGAGAGCAATCCCTCGTCGTAGGCGAAAGTCTTCGTGTTGCGCGTGTCAAACATCGCCTCCGAGAGCTCCGGGTGGTTCAGGAAGAAGCCACCGCTGAAGTCATAGACCGCCTCCTTGGCCTTGGGGAGAAACTGGTTCGTGATGAAACTCGTGTGGTAGCCCGCCTTGCGAAACAGTTCGGGGAAGAGCGGATAGTCGCACCACTCCCCCTTCTCTCCGACGACGTGCATCGAGAAGAGATTCTTGAAGACGAAGCTCGTCAGGTTCCACGGAGCCACGACATCGCTGAAGGCCACCAGTTGTCCCGTCTTCTCCCATTCCACCTGCCGTGGCGTCGTGGGCATGAAGTAGCCATACTGCTGCGAGTGGTGTTTGCCAAAGCTCTCGCCGATGATCAGTACGATATTGGGCACGCGGTAGGAACACCCGTCGATGCGCACCCGGTCCTTTGCCTCGATCAGTTTTTCCACCTGCTGCGAGGCCAGTTCGTTGGAGAAGATGCTGAAAGCCAGCCGGTAGATGGGCTGGTAGAACTGTGCGCAGTCGTTGCGCGTCAGCTCATGCTCTATACCTCCGATGTTCGGCTGCGAGAACATGACCACCATCTCGCGCTTGTTGTGCCACGACGTGATGATACTCCCGACGATCAGTCCCAGCAGGAGGGCCTCCAGCCAGGGACGCGCCTGTCTCGTCATCCCGGCAGGCAGGATCAGTCCGTCCGCCTTCCGCTTCCGTAGGCGGGGCAGGAGCAGGGCTGTGGCAAGCTGTAGGACGGCAATCAGCAGCAGCCAGCCCACGGGGGATAGTATCACCGAGGCGTTGATGTAAGTTGAGAGAAACTCGCTTGCCTCGTTGCCGTTGGTCTCCCCGACAAGCAGGAGCATCGTCGGGGTGAGGGCCGATCCAAATTTCCAGAAGCAGAACACGTCGGCGATGGCGACCACATAGGCCGTTGCGCAGACCACGCCCCGCACCCACTTCCGCAGACGCTGGGGCAGCAGGGCCAGCATGGCGCAGACCACATAGAGGTCGAGCAGCAGCTCCGGCCACAGGTTGTCAAAGAGCTTGGCGTCGGGTTTGTCGGGTAGTTCTACTACGCTGACGACCACGCCGAGCACATACATAAACACGAAGAAACTCGTGTTGCGCCGCAACGGTTCGGCCACGAGGCCGAAGAGGCGGCTGGATAGTCCTTGTTGATGGATCATGGCGCAGCGACGCTTCAAAGGTTGCCAGCCGCGTGTGCCTCCAGGAATCGGTGGAGCGCGCGCCGGATGGATCTCAGGCCAAACTCTTCGGTATGGATGTCGGCCAGGGCGATCCACATCAGTTCTGCCGCATCATCGCCCGCCTTGGTTTCCAGGCCGTCGGCCACGCGGAAGAGGAAGAAGGCGTCCAGCGTCGGAATCTCCGATCCGCCATAGCGATAGACATTGGGGATGGAGAAGAGATACTGCGGTTCTTCTGTCAGCGTCAGTCCGGTCTCCTCCAGTACCTCGCGCACCATGCCTTCCTCCAGCGTCTCGCCTGTGTCGCAGAAGCCGCCAGGCAGGTCGAGCGTGCCCCGTCCGGGTTCTTCCTTGCGCCGCTCCACGAGCAGCTCGCCGCGTCCGTTGAGGATGAAGGCTGCCGTGGCACTACTGGCGTTGAGGAAATACTCAAACCCACAATTGCGGCAGCGTTTGCTTTTTGCCGTGCTCTCTTCGAAATGCTTGCTGCCACAGACGGGGCAGTAGCGAAATTTGTCTAACATGTACATATTCTCTCTCTCTTCTTTCCCATCCCCCGCCGTGCCACCCTCGGGGAGTTGTTAAATGGGTGGCGGCCAACCATTAAAATACCTTTAGCCACCGTAGGGGGATGGTTTACGGTTTGCAAATTTACTAAAATCTCTAAACATTTGGATGCTTTCGCCCAATTTTTCATAACTTTGCACGAAGATAAGTGGTTGACGGACAATCACAGCGTGCCTTGTGGTGTCCGCAAGGCGCAGTCTTCGCATAAAAACAATACAACTGAAATGATATTCAAGAAGCTTTTTCTCGCTGCCGGGATGACGATCCTCGCGCTCGGCGCACAGGCCCAGATGGTCTTTGATGCCAATCTTTACAATGGCAAACCTCCTCACAGCAATGGCGACAAGCAGGACACGGCCAAGGTGCGCGTCTTCCTGCCCTCCGACAAGGAGGCCACGGGCCGCGCGGTGGTGATCTTCCCGGGTGGCGGCTATTCCAGCCTTTCCATGGAGAAGGAGGGCTACGACTGGGCGGAGTATTTCCAAAACCAGGGCATCGCTGCCATCGTCCTGAAGTATCGCCTGCCCAACGGCCGTCCCGAGGTGCCCGTGGAGGATGCTGAGCAGGCGTTGCGCCTCGTGCGCCTCAACGCTACGTCGTGGAAGCTCAACCGCAACGACGTGGGTGTGATGGGATTCTCTGCCGGAGGCCACCTTGCTGCCATGGTGGCGACTTCCTCTACCGGCGACGCCAAGCCCGACTTCCAGATTCTTTTCTACCCCGTCATCTCCATGACGGAGGGAGTGGCCCACGAGGGCAGCATGACCGCGCTCCTGGGCAAGCACGCCTCGAAGAAGGAACAGAAAAAGTATAGCGCCGACCTCCATGTCTCGCGTGTCACGCCCCGCGCCTTCATCGTCCTTTGCGACGACGACGACACGGTGTCGCCCATCAATGGCGTCAACTACTATGTCGAGATGTACAAGAACGACGTCCCCGCCTCGCTCCATGTCTATTCTAGCGGTGGTCATGGCTGGGGTAGCAAGATCGGCTTCCGTTTCCACGAAGAGATGATGATGGATCTCAAGTCCTGGCTGAAGGATTTCTGATCCCCGACACGGGCCATGCGCCTGCTTCCCATCCCGAAGGCATCCCGAGACCATCCCGAAGGGCTGCCCCTACCATCCAGACACATTTTGCTCTCCCTATGATGCATCACAAACTATGGGCCTTGTTGCCCTTGATTCTTTTCAGCCTTTGGGCGAAGGCCGACGACGACAAGACGCGTGGTATCGGTCAGTATCCGGGTCGCCAGCGCGAAGCCTTCATCCCGCAGCGGACGCTCCCTGCCGACTATGCCAACCAGGCATGGATGCGGCAGGCCTGGGCCTCGTCCTCCATCGACTACAATCTGACGGCCCAGCTTGCCACCGACGGCATTCTCACCCAGGAGGAACCGCCCCGCGTCCGTGTGACGACCAGCGATGGCGAGTTGTCGCTCCGCGACCGTGAGAAGACTTTCGACGGCAATACCGTGACGAGTGTCTATGTCATGGGCGATGACGCTTTTATACAGTACGACTGGACAGGCATGGCGGTGGCGACACGGTCCCTCCGCCTCAACGCCTGGGCGGCCTACCGCGAGCAGCAGGCCGATAGTGGCTATGAGATCGTCGTCGAGGCCTCCCCCGACGGGGCGGCATGGCAGGAGATCGGTGCCTTGCGTGGTGAGGATCTCCCCGGCAAGGCCACGCGCCAGACGGCAGCCTCTGATCCCAATAAGCAGGAGGCCATCGAGCGTCTGCCGTTGCGCCTGATGGATCTGTCGATACCTGTCGCCGAGGGACGCTACGACCACCTGCGCATCCGGTTGAAAATGAAGGGCTGCGCCTACTGGCGTCTCTATGAGTGTGTCTTTACCGACGACGAGCGAGGTATGCTGCCCAGCAACCGCTTTGCCAGTATGTGGATGGCGGAGGGCCGTGGGTCAGGTGCCGATACTCCCTCTGTCCCGCAATGGATTGCCGTCGATTTGGGTCGCCCTGTCGCCTTCGACACGCTGCGCCTCTCTTGGCGCTATCCCGCCATTCAGGGACGTGTGCAGGCTTCCGATGATGCACAGACCTGGCGTGATGTGGCCTCTTTGTCCTCCGATGAGGATCGCCGTCAGGAGGTGGTGGCCTGTCGGGAGACGGCTCGCTACGTCCGTCTGCTGCTCGAACGTCCTGGTTCATTTGGAGTCTATGCCCTTTCCGAACTGGAGGTGTGGGGACGGCCTGCCACGCCCGCTCCGATAGCGACTCCCGAGGGTGTGCCGACCGTCTCGCTCCTGCAAGGCAAGCGCTGTCCGCTGACCAAGGGATGGGAGTTGCGACGCGACGGCTACGACCGCTGGCTGCCCGCTACGGTCCCGGGCACGGTCCTGACGAGTTTTATCCATAATGGGGCTGTACCCGACAATACGGTGGGCGATGCGATGCGGCAGATCTCGGAGAGCTATTTCAACAGCGACTTTTGGTATCGCACCTCCTTCCGGCTGTCTTCTAAACTGAAGAAGGGAGAGCGGGTGTTCCTCCATCTGGATGGCATCAATTGGAAAGCCGACCTCCTCGTCAATGGCCAACCTGTGGGGCGCATAGAGGGTGCCTTCCGCAGGGGGCGTTTCGACCTTACCCCCTATCTCACGCGGGGCGACAACACCCTGGAGGTATGCGTGCACAAGAACGCCCATATCGGGGCGGTGAAGGTGAAAAATAGCGAATCGACCGATATCAACGGAGGTGTCTTGGGACTCGACAACCCGACTTTCCACGCCACGATAGGCTGGGACTGGATCACCTCCACGCCGGGCCGCGAGGTGGGTATCTGGGACGACGTCTGGCTCTCGCTGGAGGGCGATGTCCATGTCAGTGACCCGTATGTGACGACGCGCCTCGAATCTTCCGATACGCTGGCCTCGATGACGCCCGTCGTGCGTGTCACCAACAATACCTCCCGTGCCGTCACGACGACGGTAAGTGGATGGATCGGATCGATCCGCTTTGAGCAGCCCGTGAGGCTTGCCCCGCAGGAGAGCCGCGACGTGGCTTTCAGTCCCGACATCTTCCCCCAGCTCCGCCGTCAGCCGATGCGCCTCTGGTGGCCCAATGGTTATGGTGAACCGTATCTCTATGATGCGGGATTCTCTGCCGCAGGCGACGAGGTGCGCTACAAGGCGGGCATCCGCGAGGTGGCCTACGAGGATATGGACACGGCCCTGAAGATCTTTGTCAACCACCAGCGTATCATGGTGATGGGAGGCAACTGGGGCTTCTCGGAGACCAATCTCAACTATCGGGCGCGCGAGTTCGACGCTGCCGTCCGCTACCATCGCGACATGAATATGACGATGATACGCAACTGGGTGGGACAGACGGGATCTGAGGCCTTCTTCGAGGCCTGCGACCGCTACGGACTGATGGTCTGGCAGGACTTCTGGCTCGCCAATCCGTGGGACGGCCCCGACCCTGCCGACAATGAGATGTTCATGGACAACGCCTGCGACTTCATCTCTCGCATCCGTTGCCATCCCTCCCTGGCTCTCTACTGTGGTCGCAACGAGGGCTACCCGCCCGAGGTCCTCGACCAAGGGCTGCGCCAGAGTGTGGCTGCGCTCCACCCTCAACTGGGTTATATCTCCAGTTCTGCCGACGACGGCGTCTCGGGTCATGGTCCCTATACACTCATGCCCGTCAGCTATTATTTCTCCCATACTTCCTCCAAGCTCCACTCGGAGCAGGGTGTGCCCTGTGTGCCCAATCCCGAGAGCCTGCGACGGATGCTGCCGCCCGGCCAACTGTGGCCACAGGGCGAGGCGTGGGGTCAGCACGACTTCACGATGTTGGGCGCTCAGCGTGGTGCCGCCTTCAATGAGAAGATGGAGCGCTGCTTGGGTCGTCCCACCTCGATGGAGCAGTATTCGGCTTGGGCCCAATGGCTCAATTATGATGGCCATCGCGCCATGTTCGAGGCCGCTACCTCGCAGCAGGGCATGGGCCTTCTCATGTGGATGAGCCACCCGACGTGGCCCTCGATGGTGTGGCAGACCTACGACTACTATTTCGACCCTACGGCGGGCTATTTCGGTGTGAAGAAGGCGTGTGAGCCGCTCCATGTCCTCTACAATCCCGTCGCCCAGCGTGTCGAGGTCGTCAACCATTGTGGCAAGGACGCCCCCGCGCTGGAGGTCTCCTACACCTTGTACGACCAGACGGGTCGTATCGTCCGATCCGATAGTCAGTCGTTGGCGGTGGCTTCCGCCAGTCGGGCAGACGCCTTCCCTGTCGTCCTCCCGCAGCGTACTGACAGTTTGACGACACCGCCCGAGGTCTTCTTCCTGCGCCTCTCGTTGCGTCAGGGCGATGAGATCGTCTCGCGCAACGACTATGTGCTCTCGCAGGAGGAGGGCTGCTTCCAGGCTTTGCGCTCGCTTCCCCCAGCGCGCGTTGCCGTCACGCCGTCTTTGCATCGCGAGGGAGACGAATGGAGGGGCACGGTCAAGGTCACCAACCTGGCGGACACGCCGGCCCTGATGTTGCGCCTGAACCTCAAGGATAGTGATGGCGACCAGGTCCTCCCCGTGGTCTATGGCGACAACTATTTCCACCTCATGCCTCATGAGGAGCGGGTCGTCACCATCTCCTTTGCCGACGAGGACGTGAGAGCGGGGAGGCCGACCGTCGAGGTTACCTCCTTGCTATAGTATCGACAACATAGCTCGCGCTTTTTATATTGTAAATCATGAAGGGACTTCCATATATCGTGTTTAGCTTTCTCATGCTCTGTGCTTTGTGCTCGGGCATGAATAGCTATCGCAATACAGAGAACAGGATTGCGCAGGATGTCAACCAGGCTTTGGAGCAGGTCCTTGTGAAAATGCCCAACCAGGTGATCACTACCGACACCATTCGCTGCTACCGTAGCTATCTCACCATTGCCGAGTTGAAGGACACGGCAGGCATCGCCCTGCGTACCGTGCGCAGGAACGGACGCTTGGAGACGCGGCTGGTGGCGGAAGCCAACTGCAGTTTTGCTTCGATATTCATGATGTCCGACCAAAGGGGGTCGGCGTCGCTCTTCATGGTTGGCGTGTTGTGGCTCTTGGGTAGCTGGTGGTACACGAGGAGAAACAAACCGTCGCTGGTCGTCCCTGGTTTGTCCTATGGGGGACTTGTGTATCATGACGACCATTTCATGACGCTTTCGGGCGATCAGATTCATCTCACGCCCATGCAGCACGCCCTACTCGAAATGTTTATGACCTCAGATACGCATACCCTGTCGAAGCAGGAGATTTGCAATCGACTATGGCCCAAGAAACCGGATGCCAGCGACACGCTCTACACGCTCATTCGACGCATCAAACCGATCATAGAGGCCCATAGCTCGCTCAAGATAGAGTCGGATAGGGGAAAGAGCTATAGTCTGAAACACAGGTAGTTAGGTTTCTGTCACTCGATTGTCAGGGAAATGTCAGACAAATAAATTGGCCTTCTCGGGATAGGATTGTAATTTTGTGCCATCATTCAAAACTGGTACAAAATGAAACGATTGATTTCCCTTTCCCTGTTCCTGTCCTCTGCCCTCTGTAGTCATGCGCAGGATGTGAACAAAACCCTCACGCTCGACGAGGTGACAGTCCAAGCGGCCAAGGTGGTCAACAAGGCTGACGGCTTGCTCATCTATCCTACCAACGCACAGAAGCAGGGTTCCAACAATGGCTTCAGCATCCTCGAGAAGCTCTCGCTTGCCAACCTTCGCATTGACCATGTCAACCATGCCGTCACGGGTATTGACAACAGGGGCGAGGTTCAACTGAGAGTCAATGGGGTCGTGGTGGGCAAGCAGGAGATGCTGGCGCTCGATCCGAAGGACGTCGTGAAGATCGACTTCATCAACAATCCGGGAGTCCGTTATGGCGAGGGTATAGCCTATGTTGTCGATATAGTTACGCGCAGAAGTGAGAGTGGCTATACGGTCGGCACAGACCTGACCGCGTCGCTTACCACCTTGCAGGGTGATGGCATGGTGTACGGCAAGTGGAACCGTGGCAAGAGTGAATGGTCGCTTTCGTATGGTATGAGTGGATATCGGACCCGGGGCGGCAAGAGCATGCAGTTGGCGAGATATACCTTGGCCGATGGCAGTCTCTATACTATCGAGCGAAACGATGTGGAGACGCTGCGCAAGATGATGGGGCAGGACGCCAAACTCACCTACAACTGGACCGACTCTACCGCCACCGTCTTTCAGGCTTCTTTGGCTGGATCGCTCAGCAATGCCCCAGACAACTATCGCATCAAGGATATCATGGATGGCATACGCCACTATAGGGCTACGAGTCGGGATGACGACAAGAGTCATTCGCCAGTATTGGACCTTTATTTCTTCCGCCAGATCTCCCCGCGCCAGTCGCTTACTGCCAATGCTGTAGGCACCTATATCTCCACGCAGACCAGCAGTTTCTATGACGAGGGGTCTCCCTACCAGTATGATGTGGATGGCAAAACGGCTTCCCTGCTCACGGAGGTCATCTATGAGAACCGGCTGAGGCCTTTCACGGTCTCGACGGGTCTGAACTATAGTGCCAAATACACCAAGAACGACTACCTGGGCGACGCCTCCTCTTTGACGCGGACGAACAACAACCGCCTGTATGCCTTTGCCGAAATCAAGGGTATGCTTGGCCAACTGCGCTACGCGCTGGGGGCGGGTGCAAGCTATATCCATTACACCCAGAATGACCATCGGTACCACTTCTGGACTTTCCGTCCCAAGGTGTCGCTGGCGTACAACATCACCCATGGCTTGCAGTTGAGCTACACCTATCAGCAACAGGACAGAGTGTCTCGCATAGCGATGACAAGCGACGCCATGGTTCGCACCAATAGCATGGAGTGGACGGTGGGCAATCCCAACCTGAAACCTTCGCGCGATAGGGAGCACCGACTACAGTTGTCGTACAACACGAATCGCTTGCAGACTTTCATAGACGCTTATTTCAAGCAATGTGTCAAACCCAACATGGCCCACTACCATCGAACCGATGACAATCGATTCATCTACACCCAGATCAACCAAAAGGAGATTGACGCGTTGCACATGATGGCTTACGCAGGCTATTGGCTCGTGCCCGAGAAACTCCAGGTTGCTGCCAATGGCGGACTGTTCAGATGCTTCAATTACGGTCAAGACTATACGCATCTCTACACCTCGTGGTTTTATGTGGGCAGCATCACGGCCTATCTCGGTCCCTTCACCCTACAGGGCTATATCGACAATGGCAACCGATTCTTCGAGGGCGAATCGAAGGGCTACAACGGTTCCTACTCCGTGCTGACGGCATCCTACACATGGCGCGACTGGCAAATCTCAGTGTCTTGGGCCAATCTCTTCGATAGCCACTACAAAGCGTATGAGAATGAGCTCCTCAACCGCGACCTCTACAAGCACACCATCGGCTATTCCAACGGCAATGGCAACCAAGTCTCGATCAACATCTCGTGGCGCCTCAGCCGTGGCAGCAAGCACAAGTCCGCCGAAAAGCGCATCAACCTCCGCGATACGGACAATGGCATCATCAAATAAAACCAAATAAAAATATGAAAGAAAAGAGGCCAGGAGTTTTTGCTCCTGGCCTCTTTTTAAGAATCTACAAAGACGAAAACGTGTTACTTCACGACCACCGTCTTGTCATTGATGACGTAGGTGCCTTTCTTCAACTGCTTCAGCGAAGTGAGGTTGCGGCCCACCAACTTGCCATCGACCGTATAAGCATCGAACGGTTTTCCGTCCTCCACGGCGAGAGAGCTGATGGCCGTAGTGACACGCTGCGAGAATGCGGGAGCAGACTCGCCCTCGGCATAGAGTGCCGTGACGGCATAGGTGTGTGTGCCATCGGGCACCTTGCTGTCCGTAAAGGTCGTCTGGGTCGGCTCCAAAGTAGCTACCAGTGTTTGGTCACGATAGACGTTGTAGCCTTTCAGAACTCCGCTACCACCTACATAGCATACGTCGTCGATCATGAACACGAAGGAGTGCTTGGAGTCGGTGCAGTGGCGGATGGCGAAATGCGTAGCGCCTGCGGGGAGACTGGCGGTGATCTGCTGCCACTCGCCACCAGAGACGGTGTAGGTGTCACCCAGCTTGACAAACTCGGTCGTGTCGTTGCCTGCCACGGAGTAAAGAAGCTCAAACTTCTCCACGTTGTCAGAATCGCCTGCCTTGACGTTGTTCACCCAGAACGAAATGGTCTGTGCCTCTCCCGAGAGGGTAGGACTGACAAGCCAGTCGTTGCTGTCATAGAATTCCACGCTTCCGGCTTCCTCCGTATAATTGTAGAACGAAGCCAGATACTTCTTGCCCGAATGCGGCTTCAGCGATGGGTTCTTGTCTGTCAACTCCCACGACCAGTCTCTTGGGTCGAAGACCATAAAGCCAAACTTCTCGCCCTGGTGGGGATAGGGAACGGAAGAGTAGATTTGGCCTGCGCCGCCCTTAGGCTCGCCATAGACGCTATTCCAGAAACCGAAGTCATCGACGCTCCATGAAGTATAGCTCTCCATATCGTCAGTGACGGAGGCCGACTCGTCATTGGGCTGCGCCCATGCAACATTCACCTGTCCCGTGCCAGCACCGACAGCCTCGGCCGACACATTCTCGGGTTTGGCCTGGTCGGGCGTAAGGACCTTGACGACGGCGCTGACCTCGTTGTCATCCGTGTAGTCATCGTCGTCAAATTCTGCCACAGCCTTCAGCTCAACCGTCTCGCCCTCATCAAAGAGGCTGAGCGTGTAGTCGAAGGTGAACGTACGGCTTTGCAGCGGATTCAGCACATCCTCCACAGTTTCCGCATCTACTTCCTCACCATTTGCATACAAAGCAGCCGTGTAGCGGGTCGCAGGTTTATCACCCTTGTTGGTCACCTTGATGCTCACCTTGCTCGTCTTGTTCTTGCGAAGTTGACCCGGAGTGATGATCTCGGCCTTGAGGTCATTGACGAAAATGTTCTCCACTACGATGTCGTCCAGGTACAGCGAATAGGCCTTGACACCGATTTCGCCTCTGAAGCGCACGATGACGTACGGCAGGGAGGCATACTCCTTGAGCGATACAGACTCTCTGCGCCACTCATTGTCGTCGTCCTGAGTGAGCGTCTTGTAGTCAAATGTATAGAGACTGTCCACCGTGCCGTCCGGCTTCTGAACCTCCACGGTCAGTTTCATGTCTGAGCGCGTGTCGGCATAGTGGCTGAAGTAGAGTTTCGGGTTGGCTACGCCGCCCAAAGCGATCTTTCCACTGTTGATCCAAGCAGTTTCCTGCGGTGCTGCAGTGTTGAGGGCGAAGCATCCGCCGTCACCGTCGGAAGCGTTTTCATTGGAGAGGGTGAAGGCAGAGTTGCCCGTTCGGTCACCCCACCAGAAGTTGGAGACGGCACATTGGGCAAGGCTCTCGCGGAACGGCAGCGTGTAAGCCTGGCCAACGATCAGCGGGTCAGAACCCACGATGAGGCTATTGCCAGCAGAATTGGAAGCGGAAAGGCCAAACTGGATCGCCTTCTGCTCGCCAGCGTTGGTGTCGTAGTCGATGTCGTAACTCGTGCCCTGGACGCTGTCTCTCAGTTCGGCAACCATGTCGTTGTTGCTTTGGTCCACGTCGTAAATCCGATACCAGACCTTGTCAGTGTTCACGTAGCCGCCGTTGGCACCAGTATTGCCCACGGCCTTCCATGCCATGTGGATGCTGTTGCTCTGGTCTGTCAGTTTCGGACGCTTCGGATACTTCGGCGTGTCAACGCCTACATAGACCTGGGCGTGGGCGGGACGTCCCTCGCCCTCGGCAGTATAGACCTTCACCACATAGTTGTTGAAGCCGTTGACGGGCTGGTCGTCGGTGAACGTCAGTATGCAGGCAGTGTCAGGCGCCTCGTAGGTCTGAAGCAGTTTGCCGTTGCGCAGCACCTCCACCTTGGTCAGGTTGTTGCCCAAGGTGTCGCCACCCAGGGTCAGACTCGGTGTCTTGAAGCTGCCATCTACGCGCAACTCGCCCTTCTCGGCAGGGACAAGGCTCAACTGCTGCACAGAGTCGGCCAGGGTGAGGGAGAGGCCTTCGTACACCTCTACGTTCTTCAGATAGAGGCGGAACTCGTCGGCAGGACTAATGGCGTGGAAGCCCACATAGACCTTCTGGTCGGTATCGGCTGCTATCTCGCGTGTAAACTTCGTGTAGTTGGGCGACATGATATCCGTAGAGTCCAAGAGCTGATGGGTCATGCCTGCTACTGTGGGCTGGTTGCCATACTTCACCTCGATGCGCTCGTGGTAGGTATAGCCGTAGCCACAGGTCTCGAACGAAACCGAGTAGAGCTTGCCGCCCTTCAGTTGGATGGCTGGTGTGATGAGCCAGTCGTCGCCATCGTTGACGCGGCTATACTTATATGACGCGGCACCCTCTTTCTCGTTAAACTCCCATGTCGATCCATCCTCGTTGTTGTCGATGATGGTGTAGAGTTCGAGGGCACCTTCGTTGTCGAGCGGCTCGCTGTAGGGAGGCACGATGGCTGCACCAAACACACTCTTGTTGGAGATGCCAGCCACGCCCGTCTGCGTGTCGTTGACAGCGGCTACTCCGTAGCTATAGGTCTGTAGCGGCTCCTCGGCAGAGAAGGTCTCGGTGAACTCGGTAGCTGCAAGTCCCGTTGCCACCGTCGTGGAGTCGGGATAGCGTACCACATTGTAGGTGATGTTGCCGATATAGCCGCCGTTGATGCCCGTCGTGACAGGGCTCCACGTCAGTTTGGCCACACCAGTCTCAGGGTCGATGGCGAGGTTGACGTCCTTGACCTGTGTAGGCTCATCGTTGCCCACATAGACTTTGACCTTGTTCTCGGGACTTGATCCAACCTCGTTGGCTGTCGTGACGCGGAAGGTGGTCACGCCCTCTGGCACTGTCACCGTCTCGCGTATAAATGCGCCGGGATAGGTCTTGCCTGTGGCCAGCGTATCATTGCCTACCATGACATAGTAGGAAAGCTGACCGCTGAGCGTGCCTCCAGCATAGGTGGCTGTTGGGGCAGTGAACGCCACTTTACCTACAAGCGAGTTGCCCGTGAAGGATGCATTCAGGTTTTCGACCGCTGCAGGGGCACCGTCTTCTGCAGGAGCGGGAGGCACATAGAGGCCATAGACCGTCTCCTGTCCC
>OHBP01000663.1_pt1 | contig 16302 bp, 17 predicted proteins | sample 1577471 | NCBI WGS metagenome assembly OHBP01 (sample SAMEA3879503, study PRJEB24766) | human gut metagenome | biome: human-associated habitat; feature: feces | place: USA | collected 1985/1987
GTATTGCCAAGGAGCAGGGTGCACTTACTGTTGGTGTTGTAACCAAGCCTTTCCGTTTCGAAGCCAAGAAGCGTATGACCAACGCACTCAGCGGTATCGAGAAGCTGAAAGAGCATGTAGATACACTGATCGTCATTCCAAACGAGAAGCTCCTTGAGATCGTGGACAGAAGGACAGGCATGGAAGAGGGCTTGAAGAAGGCAGATGAAGTATTACAGCAGGCTGTACAGGGTATCACAGACCTGATCAATGTACCTTCACTGATTAACCTTGACTTTGCAGACGTTCAGACTGTAATGACAGACAAGGGAATTGCCCATATCGGTATCGGCGAAGCAAGAGGAGACGACAAAGCTATGGAAGCTGTACAGCAGGCCGTATCTTCTCCACTTCTTGAGACAACCATCAAAGGTGCTACACATGTTATCATTAATATTTCCGGAGATATTTCTCTTATGGATGCCAATGATGCCGCAAGCTATGTACAGGAGCTTACAGGTGAGGAAGCAAACATCATCTTTGGTGCCATGTATGATGATACAGTTGCAGACTACTGCAGAATCACAGTGATTGCAACAGGTCTGAATGATGATAACCTTCAGCAGACCCCTTTCGGAAAAAGAAGCACAGCTTCTTCCTTTGGTGCAAGAAGACCTTCTTCCACAGCAACGACAGGTACAGCAACAGCCGGAACTGCAGCAGGAAGCGGTATGAACATGCCTAGCTTCAGCCTTCCAACTATGAATGCCACACCATTTGGAGCATCTAAGACTCCGTCAAGCACTGTTCAGAAGAAGGATATCCAGATTCCGGATTTCTTAAGAAACAGATAGGATTATCTGTTTTGCAGTGAAATAATTTACAGACAGACAAAAGAGACATATTCCATATAGATGGACATGTCTCTTTTTTTGACCAGATCAGGGAAGTTCATTATCCCTGATATACGGGTGAAAATCCTGTTGCCATGGTGTTGATATTATGCACCACAATGGCACTGGAAGGTGTCACATCTTGTATCGGAAGATGCATGTGCATTAGAGCCGTCTACCTGAATGGAGGATGCTGTACATTTGCAGTTATCATTATAGGTACAGTTATGGGCTTTGCAGTCGATCTGGATTTTGTCGCAGCCACAGTCATCTGTATAGCTGTCTTTCATGGAACTGCCGGTTCTCTCTCGGAAACTGCCGCAGCTTGTCTCATTTGCAGAAGTAGCATTTTCGCCTGTCACGTCAATATCACCCTTTGAACAGAGCTGTTCTTTGTTGTAAACACAGGTCATTGCTGAACATTTAAGAATTGTCATAGAGTTACCCTCCTGAAAAAATCTGAGATAACTATTCAATACTGCTGTAGTGCAAGAGTACTGAACAGTTACATTGAATAAGTTTCGGAGATAGGATGTGCAGTTTGAGAGAAAATATACATGAGATCGTTACTGTTCACTCCGTTCACAGTAACGTAGCCAAAATTCATTCCAGATTGCCTGCGGCAATGGAATTTTGGCTTGTATGTCTCGGGATTTTGGCATATTCATGCCAAAACACCTCGCGGAATAGTGGTGTGTGAACAGTAACATGAGATCTAAAAAAATAAAGAAAATGTGAAAAGTACTTGACATAGCAGACTGAACATGGTATCTTATACAAGTACGTAAGAAAACAAAGCAGAGTTCCACTCTCACCTCAGCGCATTTAGTTTAGCGGCTTGGGTTTATATTGCACAGAGAAGGCTGATATTTAAGGTTGGCAGGAATAAAGAGATTGTTCCCCAGATTAAGAAGAAAAGATATCAGCAGTGTGATAGCGGAGTGTGGATTTTGTCCACGCTTTTTTTATGTAAATGAGGGCGACGAGAAGTCATTAGAATCTATCTAACAGGTATGGAGGTGCACTACAATTAGCAATTTAATGATTAACGAACAGATCAGAGACAAAGAGGTACGCTTAATCGGTTCGGACGGAGAACAGCTTGGAATCATGTCCGCGAAAGAAGCAATGTTCAAAGCTCAGGAGGCAGGGCTTGACCTGGTAAAAATTGCCCCGCAGGCGAAACCGCCGGTATGTAAGATCATTGATTATGGTAAATACCGTTATGAGCTTGCAAGAAAAGAAAAAGAAGCCAAGAAGAAGCAGAAGACCATCGATGTCAAAGAAGTGCGACTTTCTCCAAACATTGATACCAATGACCTGAATACGAAAGTCAACGCCGCCAGAAAGTTCCTCTCCAAGGGTGACAGAGTAAAGGTAACATTACGTTTCCGCGGAAGAGAAATGGCACATATGGCAAGCAGCAGACATGTGCTTGATGATTTTGCAAAGCAGCTTGCAGATGTGGCAACAGTGGAGAAGGCACCGAAGGTTGAAGGCAGAAGCATGACCATGTTTTTAACGGAAAAACGTTAAATATAATAGAGATACAGTTTAAGGAGGAATTAACAATGCCAAAAATTAAAACTTGCAGAGCAGCAGCAAAGCGTTTCAAAAAAACAGGTACAGGAAAATTAGTAAGAAATAAAGCTTATAAGAGCCATATCTTAACAAAGAAATCTCAGAAAAGAAAAAGAAATCTGAGAAAATCTACTGTTGTTGATGCTACTAATGTTAAGAGCATGAAGAAAGCATTACCATATTTATAAGAAGCATTTATTCATTGAAGATAGACAAACAGGAGGAAATTTAAGAAATGGCAAGAATTAAAGGCGGATTAAACGCAAAGAAAAAACATAATCGTACATTAAAACTGGCAAAAGGCTACAGAGGAGCCCGTTCCAAACAGTATAGAGTTGCTAAACAGTCTGTAATGAGAGCACTTGCTAGCTCCTATGCAGGAAGAAAGCAGAAAAAACGTCAGTTCAGACAGCTCTGGATCGCTCGTATCAACGCAGCAGCAAGAATGAACGGATTATCCTACAGCAAACTGATGCACGGACTGAAAGTTGCAAACATCGACATCAACAGAAAGATGCTTGCTGAACTTGCAGTAAACGATGCAGAAGGATTTACAGCACTTGCTGAGATCGCTAAAAAAGCAATTGCATAATTGTCGGTTTTAGAGAGACATAAGATTTGATAAATTAAATCAGAATTTTGAGGTACACATAGAAATTGTTACGGTTTCTGTGTGTACCTTTTTTAATGCATTTTTCGATGAATGGGATAAAATTGCGTGCGCGGTACGGTCAAGTGTCCATGAAAGACGGAAAAATCTTAAATTTCCATAAAGTTTTTCTTGCATGGTCAAATATATGGTGATATAATTCAAAACAGCAACATATTAAAGTGTCAGTGGAAGCCAAAGCCGGCTGGGAACCCAGTTGGCTTTTTGTTACTTTTCAGTTCCTCTACATAATAAATGAACCTGCGGAATCTGGTGAAAATGATATACCGGGTGGAATGAATGGTAACGGAAGCTAATCTTATGAGCCGTAAGAGGGACGAAAGGACTGACAAAATATAAGGAGGATTTATTATGAAAAACCTGAAAAAAATCATCAGTGTTACTGCGGCAGCAGCAATGGTAATGTCAACAGTTGCACCTGTATCTGTATTTGCAGACGATGCTACATTTAAGATCGGTGGAATCGGACCTGTAACCGGAGCAGCAGCAATCTATGGACAGGCTGTAAAGAATGCAACAGAGCTTGCAATCAATGAAGTAAACGAAGACGGCGGAATCAACGGATATCAGGTAGAGTTCAAATTTGAAGATGATGAAAACGATGCTGAGAAAACCCTGAACGCTTACAACGCATTAAAAGACTGGGGAATGAACATCCTGGTTGGTACAGTTACTTCCACACCTTGTGTAGCTGTAGCAAATGAAACAGCAGCAGATAATATGTTCCAGATCACACCATCCGGTTCCGCAGTTGAGTGTGTAGCAAATGACAACGTATTCCGTGTATGCTTCTCTGACCCGAACCAGGGTACTGCAGCAGCTCAGTACATTGGAGAGCATAAACTTGCTACAAAAGTAGCTATTATCTACGATAGCTCTGATGTATATTCATCAGGTATCACACAGAACTTCACAGCAGAAGCAGCTAATCAGGGTATTGAAATCGTATCTTCCGAAGCATTCACTGCTGATAACAATAAAGACTTCTCCGTACAGCTTCAGAAAGCAAAAGACGGTGGTGCTGAATTAGTATTCCTTCCGATTTATTATACAGAAGCTTCCCTGATCCTTGCACAGGCAGACAGCATGGGATTTGAAACTAAATTCTTCGGATGCGACGGTATGGACGGTATCCTTGGTGTAGAAAACTTTGATACATCTCTTGCAGAGGGGCTGATGCTTCTTACACCATTTGCAGCAGATTCTACAGATGAGAAAACCCAGAACTTTGTAAAAGCATACAAAGATGCTTACAAAGACACACCAAACCAGTTCGCAGCAGATGCTTATGATGCAGTATACGCAGTCAAAGCAGCAGCAGAAAAAGAAGATGTAAAAGCAGACATGGATGTTGCAGATATCTGTGCAGCACTTGAAAAAGGCATGACCGAGATCACACTTGAAGGTGTTACAGGTGACGAGATCACATGGACAGAAGACGGTGAGCCGAACAAAGCTCCGAAAGCTGTAGAAATCAAAGATGGTGCTTACGCAGCAATGGAATAATGAAATTGAAATAACTGAAAAGATTTCATAAGAAATAAAATGCAATTGTTCCTGGAGTGGACAATGGTTGCATGCCAACGGGGCTGTCTGAATTATGCAGACAGCCCTGTTGCCTAATACGTTATTACATTAATGCGTTAATGACAGATTTACTTTTGGCAAAATAAACAAGACAGATTTCGCTAAAGGCAAATCTGCCAGTTTTACACACAATAAAATTATTTAAATATAAGAAAGGAAAGACTTCTATGAGTAGTTTTATATCATATCTTATCAGTGGTATCAGCCTCGGAAGTGTATATGCGATCATCGCTCTTGGTTATACCATGGTATACGGAATCGCTAAAATGCTGAACTTCGCTCATGGAGATGTTATCATGGTCGGCTCTTATGTAGTTTATGTCGTAGTCAGCGGCATGGGATTAAATCCGATTTTAGCCATCCTGCTGTCCATTATCATCTGTACACTCATGGGCGTTGTGATCGAAGGCGTTGCGTATCGACCACTGCGTAATGCAGCTTCACCTCTGGCTGTTCTGATCACAGCAATTGGTGTCAGCTACCTGCTTCAGAACGTGGCCCTTCTGATCTGGGGAGCAGATACCAAATCATTCAGTAACGTGATCAGTCTTCCATCCCTGAAACTTGCAGGTGGTTCTATCGTGATCACTGGTGTAACCATCGTAACCATTATCGGTGGTATCCTGATCATGGCAGGTCTGATGCTCTTTATCAGCAAGACAAAAACAGGACAGGCAATGCTTGCCGTATCTGAGGATAAAGGCGCTGCCCAGTTAATGGGTATTAACGTAAACAAAACAATCTCCATTACTTTTGCAATCGGTTCCGGACTTGCAGCAATCGCAGGTGTGCTTCTCTGCTCTGCATACCCGTCTTTGACACCATATACAGGTGCTATGCCTGGTATCAAAGCATTCGTTGCAGCTGTATTTGGCGGTATCGGATCTATCCCGGGAGCCTTTATCGGAGGTGTTGTTCTGGGTATCCTGGAGATTTTTGGTAAAGCTTATATCTCTTCACAGATGGCTGATGCCATTGTATTCGGTGTTCTGATCGTAGTTTTGGTTGTGAAACCTACCGGTATTCTTGGTAAGAACATTCAGGAGAAAGTGTGAGGTGGCAGACATGGAAAAGAAGAAACAAAACAACAAAAAGCAATCTCATTACATACGGAATGGTTCTTGCAGCATATCTGATCGTACAGGGAATGATCGCAGGGAATCTGCTTTCCAACCTGATGCAGGGTCTTCTGGTGCCTCTTTGTGTATATATTATCCTGGCTCTTTCCCTGAACCTGACGGTTGGTATTCTGGGTGAGTTAAGTCTTGGACATGCCGGATTTATGTGTATCGGTGCTTTCACCAGTGCAGCATTTACAAAGGCAACTATGGATACATTTACAAATGCAGGACTTCGTTTCTTCGTTGCTCTGATCATCGGAGCTGTATGTGCAGGTATCTTTGGATTCCTGATCGGTATTCCTGTACTTCGTCTGAAAGGTGACTACCTTGCTATCGTAACACTGGCATTTGGTGAGATCATTAAGAATATCATCAATGTGCTTTATGTAGGAATTGACAGCAACGGAATCCATTTTTCCATGAAAGACCAGATGTCTCTTGGAATGGAGCCTGGTGGAAAAATGATCATCAGTGGTGCCATGGGTATCACAGGTACACCGAGACAGTCAACCTTTACTATAGGTGTGATTCTGATCCTGGTTACTTTATTCGTAGTTCTGAACCTGATCAATTCCAGAGACGGACGTGCGATCATGGCAATCCGTGATAACCGTATTGCAGCGGAATCAATTGGTATTGATATCACAAAGTATAAACTGAAAGCATTTGCAATCTCAGCAGCATTAGCCGGTATCGGCGGTGTGCTTTATGCTCATAATCTTGCAACTTTAACAGCACTTCCGAAGAACTTCGGTTATAACATGTCTATCATGTTCCTGGTATTCGTAGTTCTCGGTGGAATTGGAAATATGCGTGGTTCTATTATTGCAGCAGTGATTCTGAACCTTCTTCCTGAGCTTCTGCGTGGACTCAGTGATTACCGTATGCTGTTCTATGCAATCGTGCTGATCGTAATGATGCTGATCAACTGGGCACCTAAGGCAATCGAGATGAGAGAGCGTCTTTTCAGTAAATTTAAGAAAAAGGAGGCATAAGCTATGGCATTGCTGGAAGTAAATCATTTAAATATTTCATTCGGCGGTCTTCATGCAGTGGATGATTTCCATGTCTCCATCGAGAAAGGACAGCTTTATGGTCTGATCGGTCCGAATGGTGCCGGTAAGACTACAATCTTTAACCTTCTTACAGGTGTGTATAAGCCGGACGAGGGAATCATCAATCTGGACGGACAGGATATCACCGGAAAGAGTACCATTGATATCAACAAGGCGGGAATCGCCAGAACATTCCAGAATATCCGTCTGTTCCATCAGATGAGTGTGCTGGACAATGTAAAGGCAGGACTTCACAATCATGATAAATACAGCCTTTTTACAGGTATTGTACATACTCCGAAATACTTTAAGGTTGAGAAAACCATGAATGAGGAAGCAATGAAGCTTCTTAAAGTGTTTGATCTGGACAAAGAGGCAGATATCCTTGCATCCAACCTTCCTTATGGTAAACAGAGAAAGCTGGAGATTGCCAGAGCACTGGCAACAAAGCCGAAGCTTCTTCTTCTGGATGAGCCGGCTGCAGGTATGAACCCCAATGAAACTGAGGAACTGATGGATACCATTCGTTTTGTTCGTGATAACTTTGATATGACCATTCTTCTGATCGAGCATGATATGAAGCTGGTTTCAGGTATCTGTGAGGAGCTGACTGTACTGAACTTCGGTCATGTTCTGAGACAGGGCAAGACTTCAGATGTGCTCCATGATCCGGAAGTTATCAAGGCATATCTTGGAGAATAGGAGGAGAGACAGATGGCATTACTGGAAGTACAGGACATACAGGTTTATTATGGAATGATTCAGGCATTGAAGGGTGTTTCTTTCTCTGTAAATGAAGGTGAAGTTATTGCGCTGATCGGTGCAAACGGTGCAGGTAAAACAACTACCCTGCATACAGTGACAGGGCTTCTCCGGGCAAAATCAGGACATATTATTTATGACGGACAGGATATCACAAAGGTTCCGCCTCACAAGATCGTAACAATGGGTATGGCACATGTTCCGGAAGGAAGACGTGTGTTTGCAAATATGACTGTTCTTCAGAATCTGAAGATGGGTGCTTTTACAAGATCTGATAAAAATGAGATTGATGCGACCATTGAGAAAGTATATAAACGTTTTCCGCGTCTGAAGGAACGTCAGAATCAGACTGCAGGTACCTTAAGTGGTGGTGAGCAGCAGATGCTCGCTATGGGACGTGCGCTGATGAGTCAGCCAAAGATCATTCTGATGGACGAGCCGTCCATGGGTCTTTCACCGATCTTTGTAAATGAGATCTTTGATATTATTAAAGAGGTAAGTGAGAGTGGAACAACGGTTCTGCTGGTTGAGCAGAATGCGAAGAAGGCTCTTTCTATCGCTGACAGAGCTTATGTTCTTGAGACCGGAAGGATTACACTGGAAGGTAAGGCAAGTGATCTTCTTCATGATGAGTCTGTTCAGAAGGCTTATCTTGGAGAATAAACAGGAGGGGTTTTATGGAGAATTTTGTAATTACCATTGCGAGACAGTATGGAAGCGGTGGACGTACAGTTGGCCAGATGTTGGCTAAGAGATTGGGAGTTCCTTTTTATGGTAAAGAGATCATTCAGATGGCTTCAGATGCGAGCGGTATTGATGTGAAGTTATTTGGTCAGGTTGAAGAAGGGACAAAAGTAAAAGCGTCACTGTTTAATAAGACCGGTCTTTATAAAGGGGCACTGATAGCACCGGATCAGAAGGGATTTATTTCTGATGAGAATATTTTTAATTATCAGGCAAAGGTTGCGAATGATCTGGCTGAGAAGGAGCCATGCGTAATCGTGGGACGATGCGTGAATTATGTGTTCAGAGACAGACCGAATACACTGAGAGTATTTATTCATGCACCATGGGAATTCCGTGTTGAGAAGTCCAGAGAGAAGATTAGCGGTGGTGATGAGGAAATTGAGAAGTTCCTTCGCAAAGATGATAAGAGAAAACAGGATTATTATCGTAAATTTGCAGGCGGGGACTGGAGTGATGCGACAAATTATGATCTGTGCCTGAATTCAGGAAAGCTGGGATTTGAGAAGTGTGTGGATGCGATTCTGGCGCAGATGGAAGTTATGGGAATTAAATAAAAGGATGAAAAAAGCAGTCTTTTTCGGGAATGAAAGGGGCTGTTTTTTTCGTGGGTGGGGGGACGCGCAGACAAATAGTTTCTTTCGTGTGCGGTTTCGGATACTAAGATATTCTAAGGCATCAAAAATCTGCTAAAAGCATGAGAAGAAAAGTCTGGATTACTCGCTTGCGCTCAGACAAAGGACTTTTCTTCTCATAACGCGGATTTTTGATACCTAAGAATATCTAAGTATCCTGCAAATGCACACGAAAGAAACTATTTGTTTGCGCTGGTTATTGGACGTGGAAAAAGATGTATGTCTGGGGATTTTGCCGGAGGCAAAATGCCCTGCGAGGGAGTTGTAAGTGGTTATTTCTTGGGCGGGATAATAGAGGGGGAAAAGAAAAAGAGTATTATAAAAAATCGTATGTTCTTGCGAAGTATGTGGGGTGATGATATACTTATTTTTAATAGAGAGTAAGGTACTACATAGATGATGAATATGTATAAGGGAGATGAAGAAGGATATGACACCGGAAGAAAAAGCACGTTGTGTGATTGATGATAAGCTTTGTCAGTCTGGATGGGTGATACAGGATTTGAAAAGATTGAATCTTACAGCTTCTCTTGGTGTAGCGGTTCGTGAATTTCCTACCAGTACAGGTGAGGTTGACTATGCTTTATTTGTGGATGGAAAGCCAGTGGGAGTAGTTGAGGCGAAGCAATCCCAAGCAGGACAGTCAATTACTGATGTTGAGGTGCAGTCAGGGCGTTATGCAAATAGTACGTTCAAATGGGTTAAGAATGATTATACTATTCGGTTTGCGTATGAAGCAACAGATAAACTGATTCGTTTTACTGATTATAAGGATATTAAATATCGTTCCAGGACAGTGTTTTCTTTTCATCGGCCTGAGACATTATTTGATTTGATTCAGCAGCCAGATACGATTCGAAATAATATGAAGCAGTTTCCACTTTTAGATGTAAAGGGATTCAGAAAATGTCAAATTAATGCGATTAATAATCTGGATCAATCATTTGCGGATAATCGTCCAAGGGCACTAGTGCAGATGGCAACAGGGGCGGGAAAGACATTTACAGCAATTACATCGGCTTACCGATTGCTTAAATATGGAAAAATGAAACGTATTTTGTTTTTGGTGGATACCAAAGGATTAGGGGAACAGGCAGAGCGGGAATTTCTTGCGTATACACCAAATGATGACCCGAGGTCTTTTTCGCAGATATATGGTGTACGTAGATTAAAATCTTCGTATATGCCAAATGATGTTCAGATTTGTATTTCTACGATACAGAGAATGTACTCTATTCTTAAAGAAGAGGAATTGGATGAATCAGCAGAAGAAGCTCCGTTTGTTGAATATGTAACTGCTGAAAGCAAAGCTCCTAAAGAAGTAGCTTATAATGAGAAATATCCACCAGAGTTTTTTGATTGTATCATTGTGGATGAATGTCATCGTTCTATCTATAATGTCTGGAGTCAGGTGCTGACTTATTTTGATGCTTTTATTATTGGATTAACTGCAACACCTGATAACCGGACTTTTGCTTTCTTTAATGAAAATATAGTCAGTGAATATACGCGTGAACAGGCAATTATAGATGGTGTGAACGTAGGTGAAGATATTTTTCTGATAGAAACGGAGGTTGGAAAAAATGGTGCACATCTGATGAAACAGATGATTGAATATCGTGATCGTTTATCCAGAGCTAAGCGATGGAGGCAAATGGATGAAGATGTGGATTATGTTCCGTCACAGTTGGATAAGAAAATTGTTAATCCAAGTCAGATACGTACAGTAATTCGATCTTTTAAAGAAAATGTGTTTACAACGTTATTTCCGCGTAGAAAAGAAGTGCCAAAAACATTGATTTTTGCGAAAACAGATAGCCATGCAGATGATATAGTGCAGATTGTACGTGAGGAGTTTGGCGAAGGAAATGATTTTTGTCGCAAAATAACTTATGCTGTAGATAATCCGGAATCTGTACTTAGTTCTTTTAGAAATGATTATAATCCACGTATTGCGGTCACTGTGGATATGATAGCAACTGGAACGGATGTTAAGCCAATCGAATGTCTGATTTTTATGAGAGATGTAAAAAGTAAGAATTATTTCGAACAGATGAAAGGCAGAGGAACTCGAGTACTTAGTAAAGAAGATTTGCAGAAAGTTACCCCGTCTGCTACGGAAAATAAAGATCATTTTGTTATTGTGGATGCAGTAGGGGTTACGAAGTCAAGAAAATCGGACACCAGACCTTTGGAGCGTAAACCTACAGTTAGTATGAAAGAACTTATGATGAATGTGGCATTGGGAGTGAAAGATAAAGATACTTTGACTTCTCTTGCAAATCGTGTGATTCGCCTGAATAGTCAAATGACACAGGCTGAGCGAGAACAGTTTAAAGAAAAAGTTGGAGCAACAGCAGGGTGCGTGGCTGAACGTTTATTGAATGCATTTGATGCAGATATTATTTTTGAGCAGGCTCAGAAGAATACAGGTGTATCTGAACCAACAGAAGAACAGATAAAGGTTGCGCAAAGAGAGCTGGTGCAGGCGGCTGTAGCACCATTTCACAATCCGGATATACGCGATTATATTGAAAATGTTCGTCGAAATCATGATCAAATTATTGACAGCGTTAATTTGGATTCGGTTATTTTTGCTGGATTTGATGTACAGCAGGAAAAGAATGTAAATAAGGTAATTTCCAGTTTTCATACATTTATTGAGGAAAATAAAGGTGAGATTGTTGCTCTGCGGATTATCTATGATGCGGCATATAAGGAACGCCCAATGGTCATTGAGAAACTGAAGGAGTTATATGAAAAACTGAAATCAGAAGGAATTACCGTTGAGCGTTTGTGGGATTGTTATGCTATAAAGCAGCCGGATAAGGTAAAAAGAAGCGCAATGACTCAGATTACAGATTTAATTTCAATTATTCGATTTGAGATGGGATATGCAGACACTTTGACGTCATTTGCGGATAAAGTGAATTACAATTTTATGCAATGGACGTTTAAGAAGAATGCCGGGCATATTCAGTTTACAGAAGAACAGATGGATTGGTTGCGTTTAATTAAAGACCATATTGTAGCTTCACTCAGTATTTTGCCGGAAGATTTGGAGTTGACACCGTTTGATCGGAAGGGTGGATTATTGGGATTTTATGATGCTTTTGGTGATGAATATGAAAAAATATTACAAGAAATGAATGAAGAATTGGTGGCATAAATGTATAAGAAAAAAGCATGGAAAGAAATTTTGACAATTGTAAGCGGTAAAAGTCAAAAAAGTGTTGAAACAATTAATGGAAAATATCTCATTTACGGAAGCGGGGGAATTATCGGACATGCAAATGAATATCTATGCCCTGCGAATACGGTTATTGTCGGAAGAAAGGGAACTATCGATCGTCCTATATATGTTACGGAACCATTTTGGAATATTGATACAGCTTTTGGTGTAGTTGCTGGCAAAGATTTAGTACCGAAGTTTCTGTATTTTTTTTGCCTTTCATATAACTTTAAAAAGCTTGATAAATCTACTGGTAGACCAAGCGTTTCAAAATCAGATTTGCTAAAAATTGAAATGCCAATCCCAACGATTAATGAACAACAGCGCATTGTTTCCCGAATAGAAGAACTCTTTTCAGAACTGGATAAAGGAGTGGAAACGTTGCAAACTATCAAACAACAGTTGGAGACGTATAGACAGGCGGTGCTAAAAGAGGCAATGTCAGTTTATGAGTGTCCAATAGCAAAAATTAGCGATGTTTGTAGTGATATCGTTGATTGCCCGCATTCAACGCCTAAATGGGTTGAGAGTGGATACTTATGCTTAAGAACGACAAATTTTAGACGCGGATTTTTAGATTTGACTGAGCCTAACTACGTTTCGCAAGATACGTTTAATAGTCGCAACAAACGTCTTGTTCCGAAAGCAGGAGATGTTTTGTATAGTCGCGAAGGGTCGATACTCGGAATTGCTTGCATTATGCCAGATGGAATTGAGCCCTGCCTTGGTCAGAGAATGATGCTTTTGCGAGCATCTAGTAAATTAAATAATAAATTTTTAATGTATTATCTCAATTCACCAATGGTGACGAATCACGTAATTACAACTAAAGGTGGTACGGGTTCTCCTCATATAAATGTTGGTGATATAAAACAATTTGATATTCCGTTCCCTAATATTGAACAGCAGAATTGTATTGTTGCATTAATTGAGGAAAAATTTTCTGTATGTGATAGTATTGAGCGGATGGTTGACAATGCCCTGGCAGAAGCAAATGTCATGCGACAGAGTATTTTGAAAAAAGCATTTAAAGGAGGATTCAGCGAATGAGTGAACAGAGTTCTGCTATCGTTTCAAAAGTATGGGGAATGTGCAATCCCCTTCGCGATGATGGTGTTTCTTATGGCGATTATCTGGAACAGCTAACCTATTTGATATTTTTAAAAATGTCTGATGAATATTCCAGACCACCATATAAAAGAGAAACCGGGATTCCGGAAGGATTTACCTGGGCAGATATGCATACGCTCAAGGGAACTGAACTGGAGGAACAGTATAAAGCAACTTTAGAAAAGCTGGGTGAACAGGGTGGTATCCTTGGTAAAATTTTCAAAGGTGCAACCAATAAAATCAGCAGTGCGGCTATTTTATATCGTGTTGTACAGATGATTGATAACGAGAGATGGGTGGCAATGTCCTCGGATGTCAAGGGCGAAATCTATGAGGGATTGTTACAAAAAAATGCTGAAGATATTAAAAGTGGTGCTGGGCAGTATTTTACTCCTCGTCCGCTAATACATGCTATGGTTGAATGTCTGCATCCGGAGCCGATGAAAACTATAGCAGATCCTTGTTGTGGATCCGGAGGATTTTTCCTAGCTGCACAGACATTTATTGCGAACCCGAAAAATTATGCTCTGGACAGAGAACAGAAAGAATTTCTGAAAAACGAAACCTTTTATGGGAATGAGATTGTTCCAGCTACTTATAAAACAGCCTTAATGAATCTATATCTACATAATATTGGTGACATTTATGGAAATGTGCCGATTGCATTGGGAGATGCATTGTTGATGGATCCTGGTTATCGCGTGGACTATGTGTTGACAAATCCACCTTTCGGTAAGAAGTCAGCTATCACTTTTACGAATGAGGAAGGCGAACAGGAGGAAGAAGATCTTGTTTATAATAGACAGGATTTTTGGACAACCAGTTCCAATAAACAGTTGAATTTTGTACAGCATATTAATACTATTCTGAAGGCAACTGGTAAAGCAGCAGTTGTGGTACCGGACAATGTACTGTTTGAGGGCGGCGCAGGTGAGATCATACGTAAGAAATTACTTGAAACAACAGATATGCATACAATTCTACGTCTGCCAACAGGTATTTTCTATAAACCAGGAGTAAAGGCAAATGTCATTTTCTTTGATAAACGTCCTGCCAGTGCCGAAATGCATACTAAGGAAGTATGGATATATGATTTCCGTACAAATATTCATTTTACATTAAAACAACATCCGATGACAGATGCAGATCTTGCAGATTTTGTAAAATGCTATAATCCTGAAAATCGCTATGAACGTACTGAAACATGGTCAGAGGATAATCCGGATGGACGTTGGCGCAGATTTGACGTGAAAGATATTTTGGAACGTGATAAGACCAGCCTTGATTTATTCTGGATTAAGGATAAATCGTTGGCTGATTTGGATAATTTACCAGATCCGGATGAACTTGCAGTAGATATTATTGAGAATCTGCAGAGTGCCTGGGAGAGCTTTCAGGAGTTACAGGCACAATTAAAAAAATAGTAAGTCAGATGTGAAGGGGTGTGTAAATGGCAAAAAGTTCATTAGAAAAAGCATTGGAAAAACATCAAAAAGAAATAGAACGTCAATTTAAAAAGAAAATTTATGCAGAGAAGAAATTAGCTAATAAGCAAAGGCAAGATTCAGAAAGACAAGCAAAAATAAATGCCAGAAGGGAAAGAGCTTCTTCTATTGTTGGTGGCCAGCCAACAGTAGGTGATATAAGAATTTTAGATAATTCTGCAGAGGAATTAGTATCATTGATATGCAAAGGATATTGTAGAAATGATTATAGAGTAACCAATAATGATATTGAAATTCCAGTATATTTAGAAAATGATTTAGCTTTAGAATTTGAAAAATTGAAACAATATGGTCTTATATCAAATTATGGATACTATATTTCTGGATGTTGGGAGATTACAATATTGCCTGGTTTGTTAACTTATTTTGAAAGGAAGGAGAGTGCTATTTTGCAAGAAAAACAAAATTATAATACGAATCATTTTTATGGTGATGTTACGGGAGTTCAGATTCAGCAAGGAACTGTTAACTCATCACAAACGCAGTCTATAACACAGGACTTTGACTATGGAGCAATTAGTGATATTCTTGAAAATATTAAAAAGTATGACAGCTTACTTGATGATGAATTTGGAGATAAAGCATCAGATTTAAGGGGAAAAATAGTAGAATTAGAGGAATTGATTGAAAAGCGTGAAAATCCTAGCAAGGTAAAAATATTGTTAGCTGAACTTAAAAATCTTGCAATAGGTGTAAGTGGTAGTTTAATAGCTTCTGGTATTGCAGCGCAAATTCCTCTGTTTTAGGGAGGTGTGTAGTTGAAAGGGATTGTAATTGAATTAGAGAAAGAAGCTCTGAATGAGCAAGCAAGTGTCGAATCATTGTTGCGCAAAGCGTATTTGGTAGCTAGAAAACTTAAATTGGAAGAATTCGAAGAGTGGATTAATAATGAGCAAAACGGGTATAAAGGGAATGCACTGGATTACAGAATGATTAATGGAGAATATAAGGCCTGGAATCCATACCGCGGTTGGATTCCGGTTATATTATCTCCTAAACTGGGAGAAGTTGCATCAAGAATTCCGTTGAATCAATCAGTTTCAGCGCTGCGGGAAATTTATACATCACATGAAAATAGTATACAATTTACACTTAATACTAAAATGAATGCGTTATTAAATCAATCAACAGATGGATTTGAAACACGGTTTGTTTTCGAAACATCTAGAAGTGAGATATATCGAATACTTAGTACAGTAAGGAATAAAATATTAGAGTGGGCGTTGTTTCTTGAGGAAAATGAAATTATTGGTGAAGGAATGACTTTTACAGATAAAGAAAAAAAGAAAGCACAAGAAATAAAAATAATTAATAATTATACAAATAATTTTTATTCGGATGTATCTGATATTGAAATGAAACAGGGATAATACCTAAATTTATAGTTATGTCAAGATCAATTGTGTATAAGATATTTTGAAAGGGACA
>OHBP01000688.1_pt1 | contig 15987 bp, 10 predicted proteins | sample 1577471 | NCBI WGS metagenome assembly OHBP01 (sample SAMEA3879503, study PRJEB24766) | human gut metagenome | biome: human-associated habitat; feature: feces | place: USA | collected 1985/1987
ATTGTCGGGAGTGAAGTGACGATACGTGTGACTTCCGAATACAATATCCGAATGCTTTTGTTTTCCGGGGAGGCGGTGATCCGTCGAAAAGATGGAAAAGAAGTAACCGGCTTATCTATGCTGCCAAGTGGCTTTTTTAGATTAAAACGTATCGGAGGAGCGTATGAGATACAGGGTGGAGGATATGGACACGGAGTCGGTATGAGTCAGACGGGAGCAAGACAGCTTGCCAATATGGGGAAAAATGAACAGGAGATCATTTGTCATTATTTTCCGGGAGTATCGATTCTTTCAATGTCTCAAATTGGTTCTTGATTCTATTTTTGGATTTAGGAGAAAACAGGGAATATCCGTCGATGTGGAACCGGTTGATCAAAGCACCGACAAACAGCAGACTGACACAGACATACAGCCACAGCATAAAGAGTGCGATCGAAGTGAAACTCCCATAAAGAGATGAATAATTCGAAAAAGAATCGATATAGATCGAGTAGAGATTGCTGAATAAGATCCATGTAATAGAGGTAAATAAAGCACCGGATACATAATTTCGTAAATGCGGGCGTTCATCGTGATGTGGAACAAAGGTATACAAAAGTAAAAAATAGAAGAAAAAGATTGCAAAACCGGCAATTGAACGCAGGGAAAAAATGCCGATAAACAGTCGATAATAAGCAGGATCTGATTACCAAATACGATGACGATCAGTGATAAAACCAGCATAGCGGCAAAAATCAACGTATAGAGGAAAGAGAGAAAACGGTTAAAAAACCAGTTTCCCTTCTGTTTTGTGCCACCAATCCGGTTTAGACCGTAAGTAATTCCCATAAATCCCTTGGAGCCTGCCCACAAAGCGGTAAGCGCAGAGAGGGAAAGTACGGTTCCGGAACTGTGACGGTAGGCTTCCTGAATCCATGACACGAGGGTTTCGCCGAGTTCCCCGGGAACAACAGAACCAATCATAGGAATCAGGTTTCCCTGTGTAATGCCGGGAATATATTTTAAAATCGTAAAAAAGAACATGGCAAACGGAAAAAAAGACAGCATAATAAAGAATACCACATTCGAAGCATAAATGGATATGGTATTCTCTACAAACATTTTCTTTATTTTGTTACATGCCCAAATAAAATGAACCATTGAAATTCCTCCATGTTTTTCTAAGTATATAATAGTATATGAAAAAAGGAGAGAAAAATCAAGGGAAAAAACTACTTCCTGATTTTTATGCGGAGACTGACCTTTTTCCGGCTGCCGTCTCTTGCAGCCGCGGTAATGCGTACGGTATGCCCGATCCCTTTCTTTTTTGCCCGTACCATGCCGGAATTTGAGACACTAGCCCATTTTTTTCGCGAACTGGACCATTTGAGTTTTTTGTTGGATACGCGGGACGGGGTATAGACCACTTTTAATCGGTACGTCCGTCCGGCACGGAGTGCCTTGATCTTCTTTTTAAATTTCAATTTTTTTACTTTTACGGCAGACGAGGAAGAGGCGGTTCCTGAAGACGAGGAAATCCCGGAAGATGAGGAGAAACTGCCTGTTTCCACGGTGGAAGATCCGGAAGTGCTGCCTGTTGTCTGTGTTGTCTGCGATATATTTTCCGGTATTTGTGCCGGGGTAAGATCCGGCGTCTCTACCGTGGTATAGGAAGATATTTTGCTGACATCCAAAATACCACCGGTAATACACAGATCGGTAAGAGATTCGACGGGACGAACACAGGTTAGCAGACGGTTTCTGCGGTTATACGTATCTTCTTCCGGTGCATAGGCTGCACAGAGAGCGACAGCACCGGTTACCATAGGTGCCGCCATCGAAGTACCGCTGAGAAGTTCGTATTGACCAAATTCCGATGTATCCGGATCGGCAGTTGAGATACCGATGTTATCGAGATAAAGTGTCGTTGTTCCCGAAGAAGTGGCAGGGGCGTTAAGCCCGATTACACGAAAATACAAGTGACCGTCGGAAGCTTGGTAAAAACGGTTGCCTTCCGAACCGAGTTTTCCGGAAGAGAGTTTGGTGACATGTTCCCATTGGACAGTGTCTGAGCTGCTGTCCTTTTCACCAAACATCATAGAGACATAATAATCTTTTGCCGGATCCAGGTTGTAGTCTGTTACATCAACATATACGTAAGCTTGTTTGCGGTGCAAAGATGGCAGTCCCATCTGAAGATCCCAGAGCAGACACCCACCATTCTCCTGTCCATAATAATCAGAGGAAGAATCCTGTGTCAGTTTACTGAATGTTGAAGTCTGATATCCAACATCCGAATCGGTGTAAAAATCCATAGAAGAGCCGGAAGTATCAAATGACTGGTAATAATTAGTAAGAGTATCGCGCTTTGCGTCGTCTGTTTCATAAAGTTCCGGAAAATAAGTGTCTGTGTTATAGGTAGACACAATATTTTCGCCCGGGGCAAACAGATCGACAGAGGATTTTCCATAATCAGAAAAGGAAGCTGCACTGTCATTGGTATCGGAAGCGCCGACTGTTAGGATATAATTGCGGAGATCCGAATATGCCGCAGTATTGTAAAGGTCATAAGGACACTCTGCCTGTGCAGTATCTTGATTTTTTCCATCGTTTCCGGCAGCAAAGACAAATAAGATACCGGACTGACCAAGAGAGCGGATCAGGGTTTTCATCGCCGTGCTGGAAGTACCTCCGCCCCATGAGCAGTTTACGGCGGCGACCGGAACACCGGCTTCTTTTGCCTGCTGCAGATAGGTTAAGGCATTAATGATATAGGAATCATAGCATTCTTTTTTGTCGTCAAATATTTTTAAGGCCATTAGTTTTGCGTTTGATATTCCATGGATTCCCTTTTGATTATCTGTCGTGGCGGCAATTACGCCGGCACAGTGGGTTCCGTGACCGGAAGTGTCGCTGCAGTCTGCGGAATCGGTAGAAAAATCGTAACCATACGTTCCCTTTAGTGAAGAAGTGGTATTCGTCCATAAATGGTCAATAAGATCCTCGTGGGAGGCGTTGATCCCGGTATCCATAATAGCAATAACCGGATTTTCCGTAGAAGATGTTTCCGGTTTGGAAGAAAGCGAGATGCCGGTTCCGGAAGACGAATAGGAACCTTCGCCGTCAAGATACCATTGCTCGGATTCATAAGGGTCATCCGAGGTCAGATATTGTTTATAATCCGGTGAAGCTTCTACCACATAGGCTTTGCTTTCCAGTTTTTGGATAAGCTCTTTGGTGGAGTAAGTATCGGATACAGCTTCTGTGACATAGAAGTTTTTATCTTTAAAAAAATCGGATTTGTCAGAACTTAGAGAAGTGTCAAAAAGTTCGCCTGCATTTCCAAGAGAAGTCGACTGCTCGATACGAATTTTTTTGTCAAAGGAGGTCGTGCCTTCCTTGGTGAGAGAAGTCTCGGAAGGAGAAATTAACGATAAAAGGACACGTCCGTCAGCATATTCACCGGTAATCGTAACCGAGGAAGCCGATGAGGAACTTGTGGACTGTGCGGCATATGAAGAAACTGGGACAGCACCTGCAAGCAGCAGACTGCACAGACATAAAATAGAAATCATGCGTTTTAACATAAAAAAACCTCCAATCAAAAAAAATGATAAAAAAATGAAATATTTATTGTATTCTTTTCCCATAACTGTTATGATTATAGTAATATAGATTTGTGTCGAAAAAATGAAATAAACGAGGAGGATGAAAAATATGTTATTTGTGAAAGTTGATGATCTCAAACCGGGAATGCGTCTTGGCAAACCGATTTATAATAAAAATGGAGTGCTGCTTTATGATCGTGATACGAAACTTACGATGCAGGCGATATATGGTATTCGTAATTTCGGATTGATGGGATTGTATATATTGGAGCCGGCAGAACCACTGCCTCCGATGTCGGAAGAGGATATCAATTTCGAGCGTTTTCAGACGATGGCGGTGTTCAGTATAAAGGAAGATTTGCAATTGATCATTGCGGATAAAAAGGACAAAGGTCTGGACTGGCTGTGTAGCCTGGTAATAAAAAATTATGCCAACCTTCCGAAGAAGATTAATTTTATACAGAATCTGCGAAGCAATGATGATTTTACTTATAAACACAGTATCAGTGTTGCGATTCTTTGTGCTGTGATCGCCGGAAGAATGAATATGACACCGACGCGAATGAATGCCCTTGTAAAAGCGGCACTTCTTCATGACTGTGGAGCAGTAGGCATGGTACCTGCGACAGCGGCAGAAGAGGATTTGCAGCTTCGTGCGGCAGCCAGGACGAGAACGATTGAGATTTTGAAAAATTACAGTGGAATGGACGAAAATGTTCTTCGAACGATCATTCATATGCAGGAGTTATATGTAAACAACGGTGATGGTGTGTCAGAAGCCGTAAAAAGCAATGTTGAGGCGGCAATTTTATTTGTTGCTGATGCGTATGACCGCCGGACAGCGATGAAATCTTTTGAAGAGCCAACCAGCGAAGTGAAGGCTCTGCGTGAACTGTTAGACGATCCGGGACGATTTGATCCGGTTGTTGTACAGGCATTGATCGCCGGAATCAATGTATTGTATCCGGGGGTCTGTGTACAACTTACCGATCATGTACAGGGACTTGTACTGCATGAAAATGAAAATGACATTTTCAAGCCATGGGTACTCAGTTTCCGGGACAATAAGATTTATGATCTGTCCAATCCACAGACGAGCGGAGATCTTTCACTGATTGATATCATGAAGACGATGGATAACCGCATTAAACTGGATCCGGATCTGTTAAAACAGTATTTACAATCGGAATGATATATTCTTTGGGTTTTTTATTACAATTGTCCATTGACAATTTCGGGGAAACTCTTTATTATAGTTAATAGAAAATCAAAGATAAGTGAGAGACGATTAGTTTTCGATAGCGATGTGATGACAGCGATACGGCTTTCGTCCTTTTTATGAGGATGGAAGCTGTTTTCTTTAAAAAATAAGAATAAAAGCAGCGAAATGACGATATTGTTGCAGAAAAGAGGTTATTTATGTACGAGAAAGTTTCAACAGGATTAAACTTTGTTGACCGCGAAAAAGAAGTAGAAAAATTTTGGAAAGATCATGATATTTTTCAGAAGAGTATAGAATTGCGTGAGGGATGCCCGACGTATATGTTTTATGACGGACCACCGACAGCCAATGGTAAACCACACATTGGCCACGTTTTGACACGTGTCATCAAAGATATGATTCCAAGATACCGTACAATGAAAGGATACCGTGTGCCTAGAAAAGCCGGATGGGATACTCATGGACTTCCGGTGGAATTGGAAGTAGAAAAACTTCTTGGTCTGGATGGAAAAGAGCAGATTGAAGAATATGGAATAGAGCCGTTTATCAAAAAATGTAAAGAATCTGTATGGAAATACAAAGGAATGTGGGAAGATTTTTCCGATACCGTTGGTTTCTGGGCAGATATGGATCATCCGTATGTAACCTATGACGATGATTTTATTGAGTCCGAATGGTGGGCTTTGAAAGAAATCTGGAACAAAGATCTGTTATATAAAGGATTTAAGATCGTTCCTTACTGTCCTCGCTGTGGTACTCCGCTTTCTGCACAGGAAGTTGCACAGGGATATAAGACCGTCAAAGAACGTTCTGCGATCGTGCGCTTTAAAGTGGCAGGAGAGGATGCGTATTTCCTCGCGTGGACGACGACACCATGGACCCTTCCAAGTAACGTGGCACTTTGTGTAAACCCAAATGACACCTATTGCAAAGTAAAAGCAGCAGACGGTTACGTTTATTATATGGCAGAGGATCTACTGGATAGTGTACTTGGTTCCCTTGCCAAAGAAGAAGGCGAGAAAGCATATGAAGTATTGGATTCTTTCCCGGGAACTGCACTTGAGCATAAAGAATACGAGCCATTGTTTGCCTGCGCAAAAGAATGTGCCGACAAGCAGAATAAAAAAGGATTTTTTGTAACTTGTGACACATATGTTACGATGACAGATGGTACCGGTATCGTTCATATCGCACCGGCATTTGGTGAAGACGATGCCAATGTAGGACGTAATTATGACCTGCCATTTGTACAGTTTGTAAATGAAAAAGGAGAGCTGACCGAAGAAACTCCTTTTGCCGGAATCTTTGTCAAAAAGGCAGATCCGGAAGTGTTAAAAGATCTGGATGCACGCGGACAGCTGTTTGCGGCACCGAAATTTGAACATGAATACCCACACTGCTGGCGATGTGATACACCGCTTATTTACTATGCAAGAGAGTCCTGGTATATCCGCGAGACCGCAGTAAAAGAGGACTTGATCCGCAACAACAATACGGTAAACTGGATTCCGGAATCCATCGGAAAAGGCCGTTTTGGAAACTGGTTAGAGAATATTCAGGATTGGGCGATCTCCCGTAATCGTTATTGGGGAACTCCGCTCAATATCTGGGAGTGTGAAGGCTGTGGACACCAAGAATGTATCGGAAGCCGGAAAGAACTGGCAGAGCGTTCCGGAGATGCATCCGCAGAAAAACTGGAACTTCACCGCCCATATATCGATGGTGTGACATTTACCTGCCCGGATTGCGGCAAGCAGATGAAACGTGTGCCGGAAGTCATTGATTGCTGGTTTGATTCCGGAGCAATGCCTTTTGCACAATATCACTATCCATTTGAAAACAAAGAATTGTTTGAATCCCAGTTCCCGGCACAGTTCATTTCCGAGGCCGTGGATCAGACCCGTGGATGGTTCCATTCTCTGATGGCAGAATCCACATTGCTTTTCAATAAAGCACCATATGAAAATGTCATTGTATTGGGACATGTTCAGGATGAAAATGGACAGAAGATGAGTAAGAGTAAGGGAAATGCCGTAGATCCGTTTGAAGCATTGGATCAGTATGGAGCCGATGCGATCCGCTGGTATTTCTATGTAAACAGTGCACCATGGCTGCCGAACCGTTTCCATGGAAAAGCGGTTATGGAAGGACAGAGAAAGTTCATGGGAACACTCTGGAACACCTATGCATTCTTCGTCCTCTACGCGAATATTGATAACTTTGACGCGACCAAGTACACACTGGAGTATGATAAGCTTCCGGTTATGGATAAATGGCTGCTCAGTAAATTGAATTCGGTAGTAAAAGAAGTGGATAATAATCTTGAAAACTACCGTATTCCGGAGACAGCACGTGCACTTCAGGAATTTGTAGACGATATGAGTAACTGGTATGTGCGCCGCTGCCGTGACCGTTTCTGGGCAAAAGGAATGGAGCAGGATAAGATCAATGCGTATATGACATTGTATACTGCTCTGGTAACGATCAGTAAAGCCGCTGCACCGATGGTTCCGTTTATGACGGAGAGTATTTACCGGAACCTGGTATGCAGTCTTGACAAGGCAGCACCGGAAAGTATTCATTTGTGTGACTTCCCGGAAGTCAAAGAAGAATGGATCGACAAAGATTTGGAAGCAAAGATGGATGTACTTCTTCAGATCGTAGTGCTTGGCCGTGCCTGCCGAAACGAAGCAAACATCAAAAACCGTCAGCCAATCGGTATGTTGTATGTGAAAGATGAAAAGAATGAGGAATTGTCCGAGTTCTATCAGGAGATCATTGCTGATGAGTTAAATGTAAAGAAAGTCATCTTTACACAGGATGTAAGTGACTTTACGGCCTTTACGATCAAGCCACAGCTTCGTACATTGGGACGCCGTTTTGGAAGCCGTCTGAATGCTTTGAAAGAAGTTCTTGCAAACCTTGATGGAAATGCGGTAGTAGCAGAACTTGGCGAAAAGGGTGAAATCACAATTCAGGTTGAGGGCGTCGATGAAGTGCTTTCTTCCGAAGACCTTTTGATCGAATCTGCACAGAAGGAAGGCTATGTTTCTCAGGCGGATCGTGGAATCACAGTAGTGATCGATACCAATCTTACTGCGGAACTGATTGAGGAAGGATTTGTGCGTGAAATCATAAGTAAGATTCAGACAATGCGTAAAGATGCTGGATTTGAGGTTATGGATCACATAGAGGTTTATGAAGTTGGTAACGATAAGATTACTGACATTATTGCGAAGAACGCCGATCAGATCAAAGAGGAGGTTCTCGCACAAAAGATTATCATTGGTTCTATGCAGGGACATACTGCTGAATGGAAGATCAATGGTGAAGATGTAACACTCGGTGTTGCAAAAGTTTCTTTCTAAAAATATCCAATATTTTACAAGAAAGAAGCGGTGACTGCAGAGTAACAGTATGAATATGGAGGATGAAAGATGGAAGAAAGAGTAATGTATCTGACAAAGGCTGAGAAAAAGGCACATTTGAAAAAAGATATTGAAAATTACATGAAACTGTTGTTCCGTAAACCGGTGGAACAGGCGACAAACCAGCAGTTGTTCCAGGCTGTATCTTATGCGGTAAAAGATATTGTTGTCGATGACTGGTTTGATACACACAAACAATATGAAGAGAAAGATGTAAAGACGGTTTATTATCTTTCCATGGAATTTTTGATGGGTCGAGCTCTTGGTAATATGATCATTAACCTGAAACAGGATGAGGTTGTACGCGAAGTGTTAGAGGAACTTGGCGTGAATCTTGATGTCATTGAGGATGAAGAACCGGATGCAGCACTGGGAAATGGTGGTCTTGGCCGTTTGGCAGCATGTTTTTTGGATTCCTTGTCAACGTTGGGATATCCGGCGTATGGATGTGGAATCCGCTATAAGTATGGTATGTTTAAACAGAAGATTGAGAATGGATTCCAGGTAGAAGCACCGGATGATTGGCTGAAAGAGGGCAATCCATTTGAGATGAAACGTCCGGAGTATGCTGTGGAAGTAAAATTCGGAGGTTATGTAGCCGTACGTAAAGCGGAAAATGGAAGAGATGAGTATGTACAGGAAAATTACCAGTCTGTAAAAGCTGTTCCTTATGATATTCCGGTAGTTGGCTATGGCAATCACATTGTAAATACACTTTGTATCTGGGATGCCGAAGCAATCAATACCTTTAATCTGGATTCCTTTGATAAAGGAGATTATCAGAAAGCAGTAGAGCAGCAAAACCTTGCACGTACGATCTGTGAGGTGCTTTATCCAAATGACAATCATATTGCGGGAAAAGAACTTCGCCTGAAACAACAGTATTTCTTCGTGTCTGCCAGTGTTCAGCGTGCGGTAGCAAAATATATGGCAAATCATGATGATATTCATGGTCTTCCGGATAAAGTATGCTTTCAGTTAAATGATACCCATCCGACCGTAACCGTGCCGGAACTTATGCGTATTCTTTTGGATGAATACTTTTTGGAATGGGATGAAGCGTGGGAAATTACGACAAAATGCTGTGCCTACACAAATCATACGATTATGTCAGAAGCCTTGGAGAAATGGCCAATTGACTTATTCTCCCGCCTGCTTCCTAGAATTTATCAAATCACAGAAGAAATCAATCGTCGTTTTCAGAACGAGATTGCTGAGAAATATCCTGGTAATTTTGATAAAGTTAAGAAAATGGCAATCATTTATGATGGCCAGGTAAAAATGGCACATCTTGCCATCGCTGCGGGATTCTCTGTCAATGGTGTGGCAAGACTGCATACAGAGATTTTGAAAAATCAGGAATTGAAAGATTTTTATGAGATGATGCCGGAGAAATTCAACAATAAGACAAACGGTATCACGCAGAGAAGATTTCTTCTTCATGCCAATCCACTTTTGGCAGATTTTGTATCAAGAAGAATTGGAAAAAGTTGGATCACAAATTTGTCGGAAATTAGTAAACTTGCACCTTATGCAGAAGATGAGCGTGCTTTGAAAGAGTTTATGAATATCAAATATCAGAATAAAGTTCGTTTGGCAGATTATATCAAGAAGCACAACGGCATTGAAGTGGATCCAAATTCCATCTTTGATGTACAGGTAAAGCGCCTTCATGAGTACAAACGTCAGTTGCTTAATATTTTGCATGTAATGTATCTGTATAATCAATTGAAAGAGCATCCGGAGATGGATGTGGTAAAACATACCTTTATCTTTGGTGCAAAGGCTTCTGCCGGATACCGTCGTGCAAAAGCGATTATCAAATTGATCAACAGTGTTGCGGATGTAGTAAATAATGATGCCAGCATTGGCGGAAAGATTAAAGTAGTGTTTATTGAAAACTATCGTGTAAGTAATGCTGAGATTATTTTTGCGGCAGCGGATGTATCGGAGCAGATTTCTACGGCAAGTAAAGAAGCTTCCGGAACCGGAAATATGAAATTTATGCTTAATGGTGCACCAACGCTTGGTACAATGGATGGTGCCAATGTTGAGATCGTAGAAGAAGTGGGAGAAGAAAATGCCTTTATCTTTGGACTCTCTTCCCAGGAAGTTATTGATTTTGAGCATAATAACCAGTACAATCCGCGTGAAATCTACAATAATGATGCGGATATCCGTAAAGTGGTAGACCAATTAATTGATGGAACATACGGGGAACCGGAACTGTTCCGTGAATTGTATTCTTCCTTACTGGAATCCAATGGTTACGAGCGCGCGGATCAGTACTTTATCCTGAAAGACTTCCGCTCGTATGCGGAGGCTCAGAAGAAAGTGGATACTGCTTACCGTGACCATGAGGCATGGGCGAAGATGGCACTTTTGAATGTGGCAAAAAGTGGAAAATTCTCTTCTGACCGTACAATCGAAGAATATGCAAAAGAAATCTGGAAATTGGAGAAAGTTTCCCTGTAATACAAGAACAAAATATGTTTGGAAAGAAAGCCGGTATATCCGTTTTCAAGGAGATGCCGGCTTTCTTTTTTTTAGGAGAGATACTTAAAAGATAGTTAAGATTTGTTCTCTCTATTGACACTTTGCTGGCATCAGAATATAATTTGATTATGCGGTGGGGAGATCTGAATGGGGATATTATACATAGCAATTCAGAACTTAATGAGCAGAAAAGAGGACTAGGAATGAAGATTATTATTGTGGGGTGTGGTCAGGTTGGACGAACCCTGGCAGACGAACTGAACAGGGAGGACAATGAAGTGACGATCATTGACCGGCGGTATGCGATAGTGGAAGAAATTTCCAATAAGTATGATGTGATGGGGGTCGTTGGAAATGGAGCCAGTTACCAGGTGCAGAAAGAAGCCGGGATTGAGCATGCGGATCTGCTTATCGCAGTGACAGATTCGGATGAATTAAACTATCTTTGCTGCCTGATCGCAAAACATGCGGGAAATTGTCAGACGATTGCCCGCGTATGTAATCCGGAATACAGTCAGGAAGTTGGAATGATAAAAGAAGCTCTTGGACTTGCGATGACGATCAATCCGGAGTATGCTACCGCGGCAGAAATTGCACGGGTACTGCGTTTTCCGTCAGCGATTAAGATTAATACATTTGCCAAAGGCAGAGTGGAGATGCTGAAATTTAAAATACCAGAAAACTCCAGTTTGACAGGAATGACGATGTTGGAAATTGCTCCCAAATTGAAAGTAGATGTCATGATTTGTGCGGTAGAGCGTGAAGGAGAGATTTACATTCCAAAAGGAGATTTTGCCCTTCAGCAAAAAGACGTTGTTTCGATGATCACCGATCCGAAGACGGCAAGTAATTTCTTCAAAAAGATCGGAATTGAAACACATCAGGTAAAGGATGCGATGATTATTGGCGGTGATACGACGGCGTTCTATCTGGCGAAAATGCTTATGCAGATGGGAATCGATATCAAATTGATTGAGCAGAAAAAGGACCGTTGTGAAGAATTGGCAGAAAAGCTTCCAAAGGCGCAGATCATACAGGGAAAAGGAACGGATCAGAGGCTTTTGATCGAAGAAGGTGTGGAAAGTGCGGAGGCATTTGTGACACTTACCAACTACGATGAAGAAAATGTAATGCTGTCGTTATTTGCGAGAACAAAGACAAAGGGAAAGATTGCAACAAAGATCAATCGTATGGAATTTGATCAGGTCATCCGTGAATTGGATCTGGATACGACGGTTTATCCAAAAAAAATCACGGCGCAGAACATTCTTCGGTTTGTACGTGCGATGAAAAATTCCATCGGCTGTAATGTCGAGACGATGTATCGAATTCTGGATGAGAAGGCAGAGGCGTTGGAATTTGTTGTAAAAAATAATTCCAGCCTTTTGGGGATTCCACTGGAGGAACTTCAGATTGATGAGAATACGCTGGTTGCCTGTATTATCCGAAACCGCAAAATGATTCTTCCCCGTGGTAAAGATGTGATGCAGGTTGGCGATTCCGTTGTTGTCGTTACGGCGATGCTCGGAATCAAAGATATCAGCGATGTAATTCACATCAGGGAGAAGGAGGATTAAGGTGAAGAAGAGAATCGTAGTCTACATCCTTGGCTGGCTTCTTGTATTTGAAGGATTCTTTCTGATGCTTCCATGCCTTGTGGGATTGATATATCAGGAAGTGGAGGCTGTCTGGTTCGCTATCGTAGCGCTTGTCTGCCTCTGTCTTGGATTTGTTATAACAAGATTGAAGCCGAAAGACAAAACGATGTATGCAAGAGAGGGATTTGTAATTACCGCACTTAGTTGGGTACTCCTTAGCTTATTTGGAGCGCTTCCTTTTGTACTATGTAATGTGGTTCCTTCGTACATTGATGCGGTATTTGAAACTGCATCCGGTTTTACGACGACCGGAGCGACGATTTTTCAGGAAGTAGAGAGCCTTCCGTTCTGCATTAATTTTTGGCGCACTTTTACTCACTGGATTGGTGGTATGGGAGTGCTGGTTTTTATGATGGCAGTTGTATCACTGGCAGATGGCAGAAATATGTATCTGATGAAAGCGGAAAGCCCGGGGCCTTCCGTAAGTAAGCTGGTTCCCCATGTGAAATCGACAGCAAAGATCTTATATGGTTTGTATATCGGATTGTCGGTGCTCGAGTTTATTTTCCTTATGTTTGGTGATATGGACGTATTTCAAGCCATTACGACGACATTTGGTACAGCCGGAACCGGTGGGTTTAGTATTATGAATGACAGTATGGGGGGCTTTTCCGATTATACCCAGATTGTCGTGACCATTTTTATGATTGCTTTTGGAATTAACTTTTCTTTTTATTATCTGCTTATTTTGAAAAAGGCATGGAAAGACGCACTGAAATTGTCCGAAGTACGTGTATATATCGGTATTATTATCGTGGCATCGCTTTTGATTATGTTCAATATCCGGGGACAGATGGGCTCGTATCCGAATGCGGCAAAACACGCTTTTTTCCAAGCGGCATCGATCATTACGACGACCGGATATTCAACGGTGGACTTTAATCAGTGGCCGGAGTTTTCCAAGACGATCATGATCGGTCTGATGTTTATCGGGGCTTGCGCCGGAAGTACCGGCGGTGGTATGAAAGTATCCCGTTTTATCATTTGGGCAAAGACTTTTTTTAAAGAATTAAAGGTGATGATCCATCCACGAAATATATATAAGATCAGCATGGATGGAAGAAAAGTAGAGCATGAGACGGTACGTTCTGTCAATGTATACCTCGTAGCTTATGTTTTGCTTTTTTCAGTATCGCTGTTAATAGTGAGCATAAATGGACATGATTTCGAGACAAATTTCACCAGCGTTGCTACGACAATCAACAATGTTGGACCGGGATTTCATTTGGCTGGACCGGTTTCAAATTTTTCCTTTTTCTCGCCATTGTCCAAAGTTGTATTAATAGTGGATATGATAGCCGGGCGTTTGGAATTGTTCCCATTGTTATTATTGTTTTCAGCAAGTACATGGAAGAAATAGAGAGGAAAAGACAGATGATCTCAAACATTATATTGATAGGAATGCCGGGCGCAGGGAAAAGTACGATTGGAGTTGTACTTGCCAAACGGTTAGGGTTTTCTTTTTTGGATACGGATCTTGTCATTCAGGAAAAGCAGAAAATGCTTTTACATGAAATATTGGATGAATATGGACAGGATGGATTTAATGAGGTGGAAAATGCCATTCTTTCTGAAATTTTTGCAAAAAACAGTATTATTGCCACCGGCGGAAGTGCTGTTTATGGCAAAGATGCAATGCAGAACATGAAAGAATTGGGCAAAATTGTATATCTTAAAATATCGTATGAAGAACTGGAACACAGACTGGGAGATCTGGAAGAGAGAGGCGTGTCCATGAAAGAAGGACAGACACTTCGTTCTCTTTACGAAGAACGTCTTCCATTGTATGAGAAATATGCAGAGGATACGATTGACTGCGATGGAAAATCCATTCGTGAGATTGTATATGAAATTTGTGAAATTGCGAATAAAGAATAAGCAAACAGACATACTAAGAGGGAAATGAGGGACTTGAAATAGAAAGGAGTAATCTCATGAAACGTAAAATTAGTATGTTTGCAGTAACTCTTTGTCTGACCGCTGCGATGCTGACCGGATGTGGTGGAAATAAAAATGGTACAACAACCTCTCCGGCACCGGCAGCTTCCACAGACAATGCTACAGAAACGCCAAAAAACACTCCGGAAGCGTCTGCAGAGGCGGAGGGTACATCCAAACCATCTGCTACGGAAAAAGCCATTGATGACGGCGATAACGCAGGCAATGCGGTGAATGATATCGTGGATGGTGTTGGCGATGGCGTGAAAGATACGGTTGATGGTGTAGAAGATGCCGTCGATGATGTTACTAAATAGGGAACGATCAACCCATATAAGAAAATCCCGTCCAAGGAAATCTGTGTCAGCACAGCATTTTCTTGGATGGGATTTTTATTATCCGTAAATTTTAGGAATCAGACTTCCGGTATCCTCCATTCCCCGGAATGGAAGAGTGCCGTTGGCTTCGTAATAAGCCTTCCATTGGGCAAGTTCGGTCCGTCTGTGTTCAATCTCGGAATCGACATTGTCCGGTGTGAGGAGAATGCCAAAGCCATTATGTGAAGTGCTTTTTCCTGCCATGGTATCGATCATCAGATCGCCGACTTCATAATAATAATGAGAAATGTCATAGTAGTTATAAATGTTTAAAGCAACGTCATTAAAGGTATTAAAGCACCATACATTTTCACCGACCTGAACGACTTCGCGAAGAAATTCGTAAAAACTGTCGCCCTCGTAACCAATCATCTGACCGGCAAAGACAGAACCGAAAAAGATCTGGAATTCAACGCCCTTTTTGTCGCACATCTTTTTCATCCGTTTGATGGAAGCAACACATTGACTGACTACAGAAGAGCGGTCCGGAGTACCTTTTTCAATGTATTTGTAAAATTCGTCTACCTTCTTTTTCATAAGGAAATTGTAATATTCATCGGTTCCCTTATTTTCATTAAAGTAATTGTAATATTTTGTCAAATTACGCTCGCCTGTCGCCATGCAAGGATATTTTTCACTTTTATCAAAAAACTCTTCAAAAGAAACTTTGAGGTTTTTAAACAAAAATTGAAAAACTTCTTCGGTTTTGGAAGATCCACTTAACATAGCCGGAGTTTCGTAGATTGCACCGCGGGATTCACGGTCAAACTGTTTGATCTCGGAAGTGGATATCTGCAGAAGCACTTTTTTGGCTTTCGTGTGTTCTACAATGTATTTGGTATAAGCTTCGTAATCCTGAAAATTACCGGAGAGAACCCAGCAGTTATAGTAATTGTAGCCGTCGAGCTCTTTTAACTTATCAGTACGGAGAGCACCGGCTTTCGAACCTCCGATCAAATACGCATCGTATTGGTCGGAGAAATGCTTGATATGCTCTGCTTTTTGTTCTCTCAGATAATCATTTTCATCTAAGTCATAACAATCACCGCTCTGGCTTCGGAAATATCCGTAAGGGTCATAAAAATAGTTGACACTCATAATAAACAGAAGAGCAGCAAGGATGATGCAGACAAAGCTGATACACCATTTTTTTGTTGTCATAAAAGATCTAACCTTTCTGTATTAGTTGTTCAGGTACCGGCTGTCTCTTGTGATGTTGGAAATATCATCGTAATCACGAAGAGGGATGGTTCCCGTCTTCTTATAATACTCGCGGATCTC
>OHBP01000694.1_pt1 | contig 15938 bp, 15 predicted proteins | sample 1577471 | NCBI WGS metagenome assembly OHBP01 (sample SAMEA3879503, study PRJEB24766) | human gut metagenome | biome: human-associated habitat; feature: feces | place: USA | collected 1985/1987
ACGAAAATTGTGATTAAAGAGATGTCAAGAATTATCTCGGAACCGGTTTCCCGATGCAAATTTGTGCTAAACGGAGCAGATATCAAGTCTGTTGGTATATAGCGGAAAGGAGAATGTCATATGCCTATTAATTCCATTGATTTAGTGACACTGCCTTCGCGGTCAGCTGAAGCATCCACGATAGCCGGAAGAGAACAACACCAGATTCAGCATATGGCAGACAGCGGTGCGACGATACTGGAAAAAGAAATCGTAGAGAATCAGCATCGTACCGTGGAAGCAAAAAAAGGTGAAAAGATGAATTTTGACCTTGGTGAATCCGGAAATTCCGGATACCGCCAAAATCGAAAGGAAAAACGCAAGAAAGAAGAGGCGCCGGAAGAAGATAAAAAGATGCCGGGAAGCAGCTTTGATATAACAATATAGAAAATAGGAGATGTAAAGTTGATTGTAACAGAAGTGATTTTAATTATAATTGGTATTTTCTCAATTTGCTTAAGTTTTTTTATTAAAAGTCGAAATACGCAGGAAACGGAAAGTGAAATAGACACTGTCAATACAAGAAAGCAATTTGTAGAACAGATAACGGAAGTTCTGGAAATGAAAAAAGAACAGGTTATTTCGGAGACAGAAGAATATCTGAATCGGAAAAGCAATGAAAAGATAATGGAATTTGAAGAATACTCATCACAAGTGATTGAAAAAATTGAACGTAATCATGAAGAAGTTGTTTTTATGTATCAGATGCTTAGTGACAAAGAGGATGAGTGGAAGAATTATATATCAAATTCCAAAAAGAAAGAAAAAAATATGAAATCTGCGAAGAAGATGGAGCAAAAGCCAGTTAAGCAGAGTGTAAAAAGGGAAGAACCAGCACCTGATAAAGATAAAAAGGAAATAAATGCCCTGAACGAGCAGATGATTGAATTACACCATCAGGGAAAAAGTGTACTGGAAATTTCTAAAATCCTGCATGTTGGACAAGGTGAGGTGCAATTGATTTTGTCCTTATATGATAAGTGAGATGAGGTGAGGTTGTGAAAACAAGATGGTTTTTAAGAGGTCTGGGAATTGGTATTATAATTTCGGCTCTTTTTTTGTGCATAGGCTACCGCGAGCAATCAGATCATAACGAACTGATTAAGGAAGCAAAAAAAATAGGAATGGTTTTTCCAAAAGAGGAAACAACATCTGTTGAACTGGCGGAAAATCTGAATAATATTCAAAAACAAGAAGTGGTTTCAGAAGCGGCAGTTACCACAACGGCTGAAACAGAACAAGAAAAAAACAGCCGTGAAAAAATAGAAAAAAGTAAAAAAGATATTACTTCTGCATCAACATACCAGAAAGACAACAAGACAGTTGTTGTACTTCCGGGAGAAATTGTTTCGTCTGAAACGGTTACAAGAAAATTGGAGGAAGAAGGCGTGATTGATAGCTCAGTTGATTTTGATAAATTTCTGGAAGAAAATGGATATGCAAAAAAAATACGGAGTGGAAAATATAAAATACCGAAAAATGCAAAATATGATGAAATTGCCAAAATCATAACAAAACAAAATTAGGACTTGCTTTTTCTGATTTAATATGATAAAATAAATCGGATTGAAAAAACACGTTGACGGATTTTAGAAAAGGTGCTGCATCGAATGCGGTTTTTCTGAAAGAAGAAGTCATCGGAAGAAAAAACCATATGGAGGTAAGAAAAATGAGTGTTATTTCAATGAAACAGTTATTAGAGGCAGGTGTTCATTTCGGACATCAGACAAGAAGATGGAACCCTAAAATGGCAGAGTACATCTACACAGAGAGAAATGGTATTTATATCATTGACCTTCAGAAATCTGTAGGTAAAGTAGATGAAGCTTACAATGCGATCAAAGACATCGCAGCAGATGGCGGAAACATTCTTTTTGTTGGTACAAAGAAACAGGCTCAGGAGTCGATCAAGACAGAAGCTGAGCGCTGCGGTATGTACTATGTAAACGAAAGATGGCTTGGAGGTATGCTTACAAACTTCAAGACAATCCAGACACGTATCAAACGTCTGAAAGCAATCGAAAAGATGTCAGAAGACGGAACTTTTGATGTACTTCCTAAAAAAGAAGTTATCAACTTGAAAAAAGAATGGGCTAAATTGGAGAAAAACCTTGGTGGTATCAAAGATATGAAAGGGATTCCTGACGCAATCTTTGTTGTAGACCCTAAGAAAGAAAGAATTTGTATCCAGGAAGCTCACATTCTTGGTATTCCATTGATCGGTATCGTTGATACAAACTGTGATCCGGAAGAGTTGGATTATGTAATTCCTGGTAACGACGATGCAATCCGTGCTGTAAAACTGATTGTTTCTAAGATGGCAGATGCCGTAATCGAAGCAAAACAGGGCGAGACATTTGTAGAAGCTGACGTTACAGAAGAAGCAGCGGAAGAATAATCAAGAAAGAAAGGAAGACAATAAAATGGCTATTTCAGCATCAATGGTAAAAGAGTTAAGAGAGATGACAGGCGCCGGAATGATGGATTGTAAGAAAGCTCTTACAGAAACAGACGGCGATATGGATAAAGCAGTTGACTATCTTCGTGAAAACGGATTGGCAAAGGCTGAGAAAAAAGCAGGAAGAATTGCGGCAGAAGGTATTGTTAAGACAAATATCAGTGCTGACAAGAAAAAAGCTTCTATCGTAGAAGTAAACAGCGAGACAGACTTCGTTGCTAAGAATGAAAAATTCCAGGCATTTGTAGAAGCGGTAGCTGCACAGGCAATTGACACAGATGCTGCTGATATTGAAGCATTTCTGAATGAGGCATGGGCTGCTGATACAAGCAAGACTGTAAATGAAGAATTGGCTTCTATGATCGCTACAATCGGTGAGAACATGAACATCCGCCGCTTTGAAAAAGTTTCCTGTGACAATGGAATCGTTGTTGATTATATTCACGCCGGTGGAAAAATCGGTGTATTGGTTGCTGCTGAGACGGATAGTACAAGTGACGCTGTTGTAGAATGCTTGAAGAACGTTGCTATGCAGGTTGCTGCTATGAATCCAAAATATCTTTCTTCTGCAGATGTATCCGATGAATACAAAGAGAAAGAGAAAGAAGTTCTTTTGGCTCAGGCGAAAAACGATCCTAAGAATGCTGGTAAACCAGACGAGATCATTGAGAAGATGATCATCGGACGTCTTAACAAAGAATTGAAAGAAGTATGCTTGACAGAGCAGCTTTATGTTAAGGCTGAAAACAAAGAGTCTGTTGCAAAATATGTAGATATGGTAGCAAAAGAAAACGGCTGCAATATCACATTGAAACAGTTCGTACGTTTCGAGACAGGTGAAGGTCTTGAAAAGAAAAACGAGGACTTCGCAGCAGAAGTTGCTTCCCAGTTGAAATAATTTCATAAAGGGAAACATATGGATAGAAACAATAAAGTCATTGATGTTCCACAAGTTGTGGGCGTCAATGGCTTTTTTGGGTATGGAAAGTAAAATTTATGTTGGCATTTCCGTAAAAATCATGTATAATAGAAATGTATATGTATGCTTATGAAAAAACGATTGGTATTGAGGGTGATTCAATTATGTTTAATAACGGAAGAAAAAATATTTGTGTGATCTTATGTGATGTAGCGGGCCATTATCAGGAGCGAGAAAAGAAAGAAAAATTTGTAGAGACGGTTTTGCGTAAAGAAGAAAACTAAAGGCACTTGAAAGGAGAAAATGTTTTGAGTGAAGGTACACAAGAGTATCAGAGGAAACGCAAAAAGCGAGTGAAACGAATCAAAAAGATTATCGTTGTTGTTTGCATTGTATGCCTGATACTTCCTTTGATTATGTCAATATTTTTGCTGGTTCGTATGAATCAGATGGAAAAAAAAATGAATACATTATTATCGGAAGAGGTGTCACAGCAGGATTCCGGCTCTGGTGATGTCGTTGAGGCAAAAGAAAAGCCGGCGACCGGGGGAGCCGTGCAGGCAGGCACAGGAAAAAAAGTGTACCTTACTTTTGATGATGGTCCGAGCAAAGAGACAGAGAAAATATTGGACATTCTCAAAAAAAGACAAGTGAAAGCGACATTTTTTTCCATTGGCAGAGACGATGCTTTTTCAAAAAAGATGTATCAGCGCATTGTAAAAGAGGGCCACACACTGGGAATGCATTCTTATTCTCACCAGTATAAAGAAATATATCAATCCATGGATGCTTTTCAGGCTGACTATGAGAGGATATCGAACTGTCTGACAGCGGCGACGGGGATTAAACCATTATATTACCGTTTCCCGGGCGGAAGTACGGAAGTGACAGAAAAATTGCAGATGACAGATTTGGATGCTTATTTTAATGCGCAGGGGGCTTCGTATTTTGACTGGAATGTAATCGCTGCGAATAATACAACGGACGATGTTTCGGTTAATAAGATGGTTGACAGTGTTATGAATGGCGTGGCCTTGTATGATACGTCAATTGTTTTGATGTATGATTCTGTGGATCGCAAGATGACCGCAAAATCATTGGACAGCATTTTGGATTATTTATTAAAAAATGGGTATGAAATATTGCCGATTGATGAAAATACAATTCCGATTCATCATTCGTAGGTAATAGATAAATAACAGGAGGACATAGCATGGGCTTTTTTAAAGGACTAAAAGAAGATATTGTACAATCTGTTAATGAACTTAGCGATTCTTTAGGCGATGTGCTTGAAGAAGATGAAACGGTAACAACGATAGAAAATCCGGAACAAGCGCAAGAAGAATTAACGGAAGAAAATGTCGAAGAAGAAACAATAGAAGAGACAGCGATACAAGATTCTGCTGTTGAAGAGAAGGTGAACGATGAGATATTGGAAGACAGTAGTGTCCAAGATGTCGAAGAAGTGAGCGATGAAAAAACGATTGAAACAGAAGAAAAACAACAACCGGAAAGACGAATTGAAAAACCAGTTCGAGAAGTGAATAGAACAACCAATAGACATATGGAGGGTAGAAAAATGAGCGATTTTAAATCATCAAAAGATACTGAGGCGGTTACAGTTATTACAGAAGGCACTACGATTAGTGGTGGAATCCGATCGGATACTGCACTTGATGTAAAAGGTATTATTGAAGGCGATGTGGAATGTCAGGGGAAATTGACAATTACAGGTCAAGTAGACGGAAATTGTTCTGCTACTGAAATATACGTAAATACTCCAAGATTGGAGGGAAATCTTGACAGTTTAGGAAGTGTTAAGATTGATGCAGATACGATTATCATTGGTTCCATAACTGGTACTTCGGCAGTTATTGCAGGAGCTGTAAAAGGTGATATTGATGTGGAAGGTCCGGTTGTTATTGATTCTGCTGCAGTTGTGCAGGGAAATATCGCAGCAAAATCTTTACAGGTTAATAGCGGTGCAATTATAGAAGGCTTCTGCTCAATGAAGTATGCAGATGTTGATCTTGAAGCGTTCTTTGAATAAGTAAAATACATAATAATATGTTTAGATTGGAGACTATTATGAAATATAATCGAGTTTTGTTAAAACTGAGCGGAGAAGCTCTTTCCGGTGACAAAGGAACCGGATTTGATGAGGCTACCTGTATTCAGGTTGCCGGTCAGATCAAAGAATTGGTAGAAGATGGCTGTCAGGTTGCTATCGTGATCGGTGGTGGAAATTTCTGGCGTGGACGTACCAGTGAGACGATTATGAGAAATCAGGCGGACCAGATCGGAATGCTGGCAACGGTTATGAATTGTCTGTATATGTCAGAAATCTGTCGTTATGTCGGCATGAAGACACAGGTGTATACACCGTTTGTATGTGGAGCCTTTACGGAACTTTTCAGTCGGGATAAAGTGGAGGCCGGATTTGAAAAGGGACAGGTGGCTTTCCTTGCCGGAGGAACCGGACACCCGTATTTTTCTACCGATACTGCGACAGCACTTCGTGCCATCGAGATTGGTGCGGATGTGATCCTTGCTGCCAAATCCATTGATGGTGTTTATGACAGTGATCCGAATGTCAATCCGGAGGCAAAAAAATATGATACCCTGCCAATCAGCAAGATTATTGATGAAAAATTAGGAGTGATCGATCTGGCGTCTGCGGTATTGTGCTATGAGAACAAGATGCCGATGTGCATTTTTGGATTAAATGAGGAAAACAGCATTATCAACTGCGTCAATGGAAAATGTACCGGAACGGTCATTACGGTATAAGTTAGAAAATCAGATAAAGAGAGGATATTATCATGGATATTAAAGTATATGAAGACAAAATGGAAAAGACATTATCAAATCTGCAGGAAGAGTATGTTTCCATTCGTGCAGGACGTGCGAACCCGCATATTCTGGATAAAATTCAGGTGGATTATTATGGAACACCATCTTCTTTGCAGAGCGTAGCAAACATTTCTGTACCGGAAGCTCGTATGATCCAGATTCAGCCATGGGAAGCAAGTTTGATCAAAGACATCGAGAAAGCGATTCTCGCATCGGATATCGGATTGACACCGGCAAACGATGGAAAAGTGATTCGTCTGGTATTTCCGGAACTTACCGAAGATCGTCGTAAAGAACTGGTAAAAGATGTAAAGAAAAAAGGCGAAAACGCCAAAGTGGCTGTCCGTAACGTGCGTCGTGATGCCAATGATACGATCAAAAAGGAAAACAAGGCAAATGAGATTTCAGAAGATGAGCAGAAACAGTTAGAAGATAAGATTCAGAAATTGACAGATAAATTTGTGGCAAAGATTGATGATGCTGTAGAAGCAAAATCAGCAGAAGTAATGACGGTATAAAAGGAGTGGTCTATGAGTGAGACAAAGTTACAGGTACCGGAGCATGTAGCGATTATTTTAGATGGAAACGGACGCTGGGCGAAAAAACGTCTGCTTCCGAGAAAAGCAGGACATGTTGCAGGAAGCCAGACCGTTGAGCAGATTTGTGAAGATGCCTGGAATCTGGGAATTAAGTATTTGACAGTATATGCGTTTTCAACCGAAAACTGGAAACGTCCGAAAGATGAAGTAGATGCCCTTATGAAACTGCTTCGCCGTTACTTGAAAGACTGCATTAAACGAAGTACAAAGAACAATATGTGTGTCCGTGTGCTCGGCGATATTACTCCGTTAGAGGAGGATCTAAAGCAAAGTATCCTGGAATTGGAAGAAATTTCCAAAAATAATACCGGTCTGCATTTTCAGGTGGCGTTAAATTATGGAAGTCGCGATGAGATGCTTCGTGCAATTCGAAATGTAGCGAAGGAAGCAAAAGAGGGAGACTTAGATCCCGAACAGATTACCGAAGAATTATTTGCATCACAGCTGGATACGAGAGGAATTCCGGATCCGGATCTGCTGATCCGTACCAGTGGGGAAGAACGTTTATCGAACTTTCTTTTATGGCAGCTGGCGTATACCGAATTCTACTTTACGGATGTGCTTTGGCCGGATTTCAATAAAAAAGAACTGGAAAAGGCAATTGCTTATTATAACAAGAGAGACCGCAGGTTTGGCGGAGTAAAATAAAGAGTTGAATGGAGTTTCATTATGTTTGTCAAGAGATTTATCAGTGCAGTCATATTATTGGCATTTGCAGCAATCGCTCTTGTGACAGGAGGCGATTTTTTGCTGGCGGCCAGTGCGGTTGTAGCAATCGGAGGTACGTATGAAATATTAAAAGTCGATTCCCTGCATAAAACCCCATTGGGGGCGGTAAGTTATATCGCCGCTGCTGGTTATTATGTCATGTTATATTTGGAAAAACAGCAGTATTTTACCCTTTGGATCGTGCTTATGCTGATTCTGCTTTTAACGAGTTATGTATTTTCCTATCCAAAATATGATGCCAAACAAGTCGGACTGGCATTTTTGCCGCTGGTCTATGTGGCTGTATTGATCTCTTTTGTATATCAGACCCGTGAACTTCCGTATGGCAACTGGTTCGTGTGGCTGATTATCATTGGGGCATCCGGATCGGACACGTTTGCATATCTTACCGGGATGCTCATTGGCAGACACCATTTTTCTGAACTGAGTCCGAAGAAAACTATCGAAGGATGTGTGGGCGGCGTGCTGGGGACAGCAGTGCTTGCCTTGGTATATTCCTTTTTCCTTCCGGAAGGAGTGGATACACTGTTTGGTGTAAATGTACACATCCTTTTGCTGATATGCGGAGCCGTTTGCTCCATCGTTTCCCAGATCGGTGACCTGGCAGCATCCGCAATTAAGAGAAATTATGGTATTAAAGATTACAGCAATCTGATCCCGGGACATGGAGGAATCATGGATCGCTTTGACAGTATTCTTTTTACCGCACCGTTAGTATATTATATGATACAATTATTTATTGCTTAAACAAGGGAGGAAAAAATGATGAAGCGACTGTGTATTCTTGGTTCGACCGGGTCTATTGGAACGCAGACTCTGGAAGTGGTTCGGGGAAACCGGTCCGAGTTTCAGGTAACGGCCCTTACAGCAGGGGATAATATTACACTGCTGGCGGAGCAGATTGCAGAATTTCATCCGCAGATTGTAGCTGTAAAATCCGGAGAAGGTGCAAAAAAATTAGAGCAGAGACTACTGGAAAAGGAAATTGAAAAACCGGAAATCACAGCAGACATGGACGGCTTTGTTGCCTGTGCCACACACGAAGAAGTAGATCTTGTGGTGGCTGCGATGGTTGGTATGATCGGACTGCAGCCGGTGATCAAGGCAATAGAAAAGAAAAAAGACATTGCACTTGCAAATAAAGAAACATTAGTGACGGCGGGGCATTTGATCATGGATTATAAAAACAGGTATGAGGTAAATCTGTATCCGGTTGACAGTGAACATTCCGCCATTTTTCAATGTCTGCAAAGTGGTGCCCATGATGAGATCGAAGAGATTTTATTGACGGCATCGGGCGGACCATTTCGTGATCTGACGGCAGAGCAGATTACGGATGTGACCGTAGATCAGGCATTGGCGCATCCGAATTGGTCAATGGGGAAAAAAATTACCATTGATTCTGCTACCATGATCAATAAGGGATTGGAGATCATCGAAGCTTGCTGGCTGTTTCAGGTGCCGATTGAAAAGATTCATGTTCTGGTGCAGCCGGACAGTGTGATCCATTCGATGGTACAGTTTCAGGATGGTGCCGTCATTGCGCAGATGGGAACCCCTGACATGAAATTGCCAATTCAATATGCTATGTTTTATCCAAAACGTGCCTTTCTTGGTGGCGAACGTCTGAAGTTTGAACAGCTGCAGAGCATCCATTTTGCAAAGCCAAATCCGGCACTCCGCGGGATTGAACTGGCTTCGGAGGCATTCCGCAGAGGCGGTTCGATGACGACCGTAATGAATGCGGCCAATGAATATGCGGTAGCAAAATTTTTAAACCGTGAAATCTTTTTTACGGATATTTACCGTTGGATCGAGTATGCGATGGATCATCATTCGGTAATACAGAATCCGTCCTTGGAAGAGATACTGAAAACAGAGCAGGAGACATATACTTTGTTAGAAAAGGATCGTAACATTATCAAATAATAGAAATGAGGTTGACTATGGGAATCAGTAATATTTTAATCGCCATTCTTTTGTTTAGCGCGATTATATTATTCCATGAATTGGGACATTTTTTAGTGGCAAAAGCAAATAAAGTCGGTGTGATCGAGTTCTCCTTGGGAATGGGGCCGCGAATCATTTCTTTTGCAAAAACAGACAAGGGAAATCGTGTAAAGTTTTTTGGTTCTACCAATTATTTTGAAGAGCATGAAGAATTCAAAGACCATACGTTATATTCATGGAAAATTCTTCCATTCGGTGGCTCTTGTATGATGCTTGGCGAAATGGAAAATATTGAGGATGACCGCGCGTTTGGGAAAAAGAGCGTGCTCGCACGTATGGCAGTCATTTTTGCCGGTCCGTTTTTCAATTTTATCCTTGCCTTTGTTCTGGCATTGATTCTTCTTGGAATGGCTGGTTATGATAAGGCAGAAATTTCAAATCTTGAAGCAGGAATGCCGATGGCAGAAGCGGGATTCCAGGATGGTGATGTTATAAAAGAATTTGATGGCAAGCATATTGTCGTCAATCGTGAACTGAGTTATTATCTGATGTTTCATCCGCTTTCCGATGCACCGGTCACGATCACAATGGACCGAAACGGACAAGAGATTACACAGACGGTAACCCCAAAACTGGTAAAAGATGACAAAGGAAATGAAAGTTACCGTATGGGATTTGCCTATGGTACGAGAGAGCGGATTGGTGGTTTGAACTTGATCAAATACTCTGCATACGAAGTGAAATTCTGGATCTGTACGACCGTGGAAAGCCTGGGACAGATGATCAAAGGCCGCGTAAGCGCAAAAGATGTATCCGGTCCGGTCGGAATTGTGCAGGCGGTTGGCAATGTAGTGCAGGAAAGTAAGGCAGACGGTATCAAATACGTTATTTTGAATATTTTGAGTTTTGGTATTATGCTGACGGCAAATCTTGGTGTGATGAACCTATTGCCAATCCCGGCGTTGGACGGTGGACGACTGCTGTTTTTGATCATTGAGGGAATTCGCCGGAAACCATTGCCGGAAAAATTTGAAAATTACGTTAATGTTGGCGGATTTATGCTGTTGATGGGACTTATGGTAGTGATCCTTGCCAACGATATTTTGAAAATAATTCATTAAAGAAGGTGCAGACTATGCGGATGAAAACGAGAGAGATCCAAATTGGCTCTGTGACGATCGGAGGAGAGCATCCAATCGCCATTCAGTCAATGACAAATACAAAGACAGAGGATGTGGAAGCGACGGTGCGCCAGATCCGTGAACTGACAGTGGCAGGGTGTGACATTATCCGTGTGGCAGTGCCGACGATGGAGGCAGCGAGAGCAATTTCCGAGATTAAAAAACAGATTTCGATTCCGCTTGTGGCCGATATTCATTTTGATTACCGGCTGGCCATCGAAGCAGTGAAAAACGGGGCAGATAAAATCCGTATCAATCCCGGAAATATTGGCGACAGATCCCGTATTCAAGCGGTAGTCGACACCTGCAAAGAACATGCGGTGCCGATCCGTGTCGGAGTGAACAGTGGCTCACTGGAAAAACATTTATTAGAAAAATATGGCGGCGTGACACCGGAGGCGCTTGTGGAGAGTGCGCTGGATAAGGTGCGTATCATTGAAGATATGGGATATGAAAATCTTGTCATCAGCATTAAGTCCTCGGATGTATTAAATGGAATTAAAGCGCATGAGTGCATCCGTGAAAAGACCGATTATCCGCTGCATGTAGGTATTACAGAATCCGGAACGGTGTTTACCGGTGGATTGAAATCGGCAGTTGGTATCGGAAATATTTTGTATCAGGGAATCGGAGATACGATTCGTGTTTCCCTGACCGGAGATCCGGTGGAGGAAGTTCGGGCGGCTAATGTAATCTTAAAATCACTTGGTTTGAAAAAGGGTGGTATCAGTGTCGTTTCCTGTCCAACGTGCGGACGTACCCAGATTGATCTGATCGGACTTGCTACAAAAGTAGAAAAAATGGTTGCGGATTTTGATCTTGATCTGAAAGTGGCAGTCATGGGTTGTGTTGTAAACGGTCCCGGTGAGGCGAGAGAAGCCGATATCGGAATTGCAGGCGGAGTTGGTGTGGGACTTCTGATCAAACATGGTGAGATCATAAAGAAAGTTCCGGAAGATCAGCTTTTGGATACGTTGCGGGAAGAACTTCTGAACTGGAAATAACATTTGGAACGAAGACTTCCTGTCAGATCAACGAGGAGATTTTATTTTGGAAAAAGACTTTTTTGACGTATTTCCCAGCTTAAAAGTGAAGAAAGAACTGGAAGAACTGCTGGACATGGTTTTTGTGACCAGAGTGTCCTGCAATCCTTCCAGAACTCATATATGGGTGTATATAAAAAGTGAACGCTGGATTCATAAGAAGCATATCTTTGAACTGGAAGAACAGATAGAGAGACAGATTTTTGCAGGACTGAATGTAACAGTTACAGTTATTGAGAAATTCCGCCTTTCCGGTCAGTACAATCCTCAGAACTTTCTGGAAACTTACAGATCCAGCATGGAACTGGAACTGCGCAGCTACAATATGCTGGAATACAATATGTTCAGACAGGCGCAGATTTCTTTTCCCGGAGAAAATGATCTTCATATGATCCTTCCTGATTCTGTAATAGCCAGAGAAAAGAGCGGGATCCTGATCGAATATCTGCAGAAGGTTTTCTGCGAAAGATGTGGAATGGACTTAAAGGTGGAACTTGAGTTCAGGGAGACGCAGGAAAGTAAGTACCGTAAGAATGCAGCAGTGCAGATCGCTCAGGAAGTGGAAAATGTAATCCGTCATGCGAAATTAAACAGTAAGAATGAAGAGCCGGCTCAGTCTGAAGAAGCAGGAACAGCAGAGAAGAAAGCAGAGAAAAAGACTGATAAGGGACAGCAGGAAAAGAAGGACAAAAAAGCTGCATTTGCAGACCGCAAAGACAACAGGAAGGGAGATTTCCGGGGTGGATTCAGAAGGGACAGCAATCCGGATGTTATCTATGGAAGAGATTTCGAAGGAGAGCCTGTTGCACTTGAGACGATTACCGGTGAGATGGGTGAGGTGATCGTCCGCGGACAGGTTATGGAGGTTGAAGCCAGAGAAATCCGTAATGAAAAAACAATTCTTATCTTCCCGATCACAGACTTTACGGACAGTATTGTTGTGAAGATGTTTTTGCGCAATGAACAGGTGCCGGAAGTGACAGAACATGTAAAGAAGGGGGCTTTTCTGAAGTTTCGCGGTGTGACAACAGTAGACCGTTTTGACAGTGAACTGACTATTGCATCCATAGCCGGGATTAAGAAAATTGCCAATTTTACAACTGCCAGAGTAGATACCAGCCCACAGAAAAGAGTAGAGCTTCACTGTCATACAAAGATGAGCGATATGGATGGGGTTACGGATGCCAAATCTCTGGTGAAACGTGCTTATGAGTGGGGACATCCTGCCATTGCCATTACAGACCATGGGGTTGTACAGGCGTTTCCGGAGGCAAATCACTGTTTCGATGCCTGGGGCGGATGTGTGCCGAAGGATTCTGATTTTAAGGTCCTTTATGGAATGGAAGGCTATCTGGTAGATGATTTAAAAGGTATGGTGACCAATGGAAAAGGTCAGAAGCTGAACGGTAGATTTGTGGTCTTTGATATTGAGACAACAGGTTTTTCTTCGCTGACCTGTCAGATCATAGAGATTGGCGCCGTACTGGTAGAAAATGGTGAGATTACGGACCGTTTTTCCACATTTGTAAATCCAAAGGTACCGATTCCTTTTCGCATTGAACAGCTGACCAGTATCAATGACAGTATGGTCATGGATGCTCCGACTATCGAAGAAGTGCTTCCGAAATTCCTTGAATTCAGCAAGGATGCGGTTATGGTTGCACACAATGCGGACTTTGATATGGGATTTATTATGAAAAACTGTGACAGACTGGGAATCGCACATGATTTTACTTATATAGATACGGTCGGTATGGCCCGTTTCCTGCTTCCTGCATTGAACAGATTTAAGTTGGATACGGTAGCAAAAGCAGTTGGGGTTTCACTGGAAAATCATCACCGGGCAGTAGATGATGCCGCATGTACTGCAGAGATTTTTGTGAAGTTTGTAAAGATGCTGGAAGAGCGTGATATCCGGGATGTGGATATGCTGAATGAGCAGGGAGCTGTTTCTGTAAATACTATCAGGAAACTGCCGACCTACCATGTGATCATTTTTGCCAGAAATGAGACAGGGCGCATTAATCTGTATAAATTAGTGAGTCAGTCGCACCTGAAGTATTATCACAGACGTCCACGTGTCCCCAAAAGTGTGCTGGAGCAGTACAGAGACGGACTTCTGGTGGGAAGTGCCTGTGAAGCAGGGGAACTGTATCAGGCAATTCTGAGAAATGCACCGGATACTGAGATAGCCAGACTGGTAAATTTCTATGATTATCTGGAGATCCAGCCTGTTGGAAATAACAGATTTATGATAGCAGATGATAAGCATGATATGATCAGTTCCGAAGAAGACCTGAAGGAGATAAACAGGAAGATCGTTAAGCTTGGAGAGCAGTTTAAGAAACCGGTAGTTGCAACCTGTGATGTGCATTTCATGGATCCACAGGATGAGATTTACAGAAGGATCATTATGGCCGGAAACGGATTCTCAGATGCAGATGAGCAGGCACCGTTGTATTTACGTACCACAGAGGAAATGCTGGAAGAATTTGCCTATCTGGGAAGCGAGAAAGCAGAAGAAGTTGTCATTACAAATACAAATAAGATCGCAGATATGATTGAGAAGATATCACCTATTCATCCGGACAAATTCCCGCCGGTCATTGAGAATTCCGACCAGGATCTGAAGAATATCTGTTTTACAAAAGCGCATGAAATGTATGGAGATCCATTGCCGGAGATTGTGGAAAGCAGGCTTGACAGGGAACTGAATTCAATCATTTCCAATGGGTATGCCGTAATGTATATCATTGCACAGAAGCTTGTATGGAAGTCAAATGAAGATGGTTATCTGGTAGGTTCGCGAGGTTCTGTAGGATCTTCTCTGGCAGCTACCATGTCCGGTATCACAGAGGTAAATCCTCTGCCGCCGCATTATCTCTGTCCTAATCCGGACTGCAAATACAGTGATTTTGATTCACCGGAAGTAAAGCAGTATGCAGGTATGGCGGGGTGTGATATGCCGGATAAGATCTGTCCGAAATGTGGAACCAGGATGAAAAAAGAAGGGTTTGACATTCCTTTTGAGACATTCCTTGGATTCAAGGGAGATAAGGAACCGGATATTGACCTTAACTTTTCAGGAGAGTATCAGGCTAATGCACACAGATATACAGAGGTTATTTTCGGTAAGGGGCAGACATTCAAGGCAGGGACTATCGGTACGCTTGCGGAGAAAACTGCATTTGGTTATGTGAAGAATTATTTTGAAGAGCGTGGTGTGCATAAACGTTACTGTGAGATCAACCGCATCGTACAGGGATGTACAGGCGTGCGGCGTACAACAGGACAGCATCCGGGAGGCATTATCGTACTTCCTGTAGGTGAGGAGATTGAGAAATTTACTCCTGTCCAGCACCCTGCGAATGATGTGAACAGTGACATTATCACCACACATTTTGATTACCATTCTATTGACGGAAACCTGCTGAAGCTTGATATACTTGGACACGATGATCCCACTATGATCCGAATGCTGGAGGATTTAACGGGAATCAGTGCCAGGGATGTTCCCCTGGATCAGAGGGATGTCATGTCATTGTTTGCAAGTACAAAGGCTTTGAAAATTGAACCGGAAGATATTGGCGGATGTAAGCTCGGATGTCTGGGAATCCCGGAATTTGGTACAGATTTCGCCATGCAGATGCTTATTGACACCAAGCCGAAATACTTCTCTGACCTGATCCGTATTGCAGGGCTTTCTCATGGTACGGATGTATGGCTGGGTAATGCCCAGGTGCTGATCCAGGAGGGTAAGGCAACCATTTCCACAGCTATCTGTACCCGAGATGATATTATGATCTACCTTATCGGAAAAGGAGTGGAAAGTGGCCTTGCGTTTACGATCATGGAGAGCGTCCGTAAGGGAAAAGGTCTTCGTGATGAGTGGATCGAGACCATGAAAGAGCATGGAGTTCCGGACTGGTATATCTGGTCCTGTAAGCTGATCAAGTATATGTTCCCGAAGGCCCACGCAGCAGCATACGTTATGATGGCGTACAGAATTGCGTGGTATAAGGTGTTTCAGCCACTGGCATACTATGCGGCATATTTCAGTATCCGCGCCACAGCGTTCTCCTATGAGATGATGTGTATGGGAAAGGAACGCCTGGAGTATTATATGGCAGAAATTCGCAAAAAAGGTGATTCAGCATCTAAAAAAGA
>OHBP01000709.1_pt1 | contig 15522 bp, 10 predicted proteins | sample 1577471 | NCBI WGS metagenome assembly OHBP01 (sample SAMEA3879503, study PRJEB24766) | human gut metagenome | biome: human-associated habitat; feature: feces | place: USA | collected 1985/1987
GCCTTCGGCCGTGGCCTTGTCGCTAATTTGTCCCGTTTTGAGAAATTCTATCCACTCGTCGAGTGGGGTAGTGGCCACTTTGTCAAAGTCGTTCACGCGCAGTATGTAATATTCCGGAAACAGGTCGCCCGCCTCTTTTCTGCTCATAAGGCTCCGCTCATCGATACCGAAGAACTTCTTGTTCTGACGGACGGAGAGTTTGAGAATGTCATGTGGTTCATGCGCACCCCTAAATTCTGTCTTGCCGTGATACACATAGTCTTTGCCCTGGCCCAATTCGAAATAGACGATGTTGATGGAATAGACTTTACGCACCTTGTCGTAGGGGCTTCCCAGCCCAATATATTCCGTGATGGCCTTTGACACACCGTAGAGCATGCGGTGGAAATAGGTGAGCTCGCGGTTGTTCTGCACCTCTATGATGCAGAGTTCTCCGTTCTCGTTCTCTGCCAATATATCCACTCGGTTGTATTTGTCGGTCTCGTCCTCCTGGTTGCTCTCGCTCTCAAGAAACCGTTGTATCTTAAACTTCTTTCCTATCAATGAGGACAGAAATCCTTCCAACACCGCATGATTGGCCTTGTTGCGTAGCAGGCGTTTCATCGCCCAGTCGAACCGTATGTAGTTTTCTCCGATTATCGTCATGTTTCTTGTCGCTTTTGGTTTTCAGCCGCTAAAATACGATTTTCCATCGAATCCACCAAATGTTTAGGCTACAAAAGTTGATAACGGCCGTTCTGAAAAGTTATTTCCGCTACTCTAAATAAGTTACTTTCGCTCGGCCAAGCCATTGTAAAAGGGAAATTCTTCCCTTTTCCTTTGGCTTTGCGCTCGCTTATTCGTAACTTTGCAAAAATTTATAAGTGGGAAAAGAAATGGCGGAAGAAAACCATCGGATACTGCTTGACCAAATAGATTATCCAAGCGACTTGCGCAAACTGGAGGTGAAGGACCTGCCAGAGGTGTGTCGTGAGCTTCGCAGAAACATTATAGAAGAGGTGGCGGTCAACCCCGGCCACTTGGCTTCGAGCCTCGGTGTCGTGGAAATCACCGTGGCCGTACATTACGTGTTCAATACTCCCGACGACCGGATCGTCTGGGACGTAGGTCATCAGGCCTACGGCCACAAGATCCTGACCGGACGCCGTGAGCAGTTTAAGCTCAATCGGAAGTTGGGCGGACTTCGTCCGTTCCCGTCTCCTTTGGAGAGCGAGTACGACACGTTCACCTGCGGCCATGCTTCCAACTCCATCTCGGCGGCGCTGGGAATGGCCGTGGCGGCGAAGCTCGGCGGCAAAAAGACGGAAAACCGCCATGCTGTGGCGATCATTGGCGATGGTGCGATGAGTGGCGGACTGGCCTTTGAGGGACTCAACAATGTTTCCAGCCAGCCCAACGACCTGCTCATTATCCTCAACGACAACGACATGAGTATCGACCGGTCTGTGGGCGGTATGGAGAAATACCTGCTCAATCTGGACACGAACGAGACCTACAACCGTCTCCGCTTCAAAGCCAGCCAGTGGCTGCACGAGCGTGGCTACCTGAACGACGACCGGAGGAAAGGCATTATCCGACTGAACAATGCCCTGAAGAGTGCGTTGGCCCATCAGCAGAATATGTTTGAGGGGATGAACATCCGCTATTTTGGTCCTTACGACGGCAACGACGTAACGGAATTGGTGCGTATCCTCCGACAGATCAAGGATATGAAGGGGCCGAAGCTCCTCCATCTTCACACCAAGAAGGGCAAAGGCTATAAGCCTGCCGAGGAGAGCGCGACGATCTGGCATGCTCCAGGCAAGTTTGATCCCGAGACAGGCAAGCGGCTGAAGAGTGAATCCGCCGAACCGCAGCCACCGAAGTTTCAGGATGTGTTTGGCGAGACGCTGCTGGAACTGGCGCGCCAAAACGACCGCATCGTGGGTGTTACCCCAGCCATGCCCAGTGGTAGCTCGCTCTCCATATTGATGAACGAGATGCCGACCCGCGCCTTCGATGTGGGAATAGCCGAAGGCCATGCTGTCACCTTCTCAGCCGGTATGGCCAAGGACGGGTTGTTGCCGTTCTGTGCTATATATAGTGCGTTTTCGCAGCGAGCCTACGACAGCATCATCCATGACCTCTCGATCCTCAACCTGCCCGTTGTGCTCTGCCTGGACCGATCCGGACTAGTCGGCGAAGACGGCGCGACCCATCACGGTGCGTTCGACATGGCCGCCCTTCGTCCTGTCCCCAATCTCACGATAGCCTCTCCGATGGACGAGCGCGAGTTGCGGCGGTTGATGTTCACGGCTCAGTTGCCCGACAAGGGATCCTTCGTCATCCGCTATCCGCGCGGCCGTGGTGTGCTGACAGACTGGCGCTGCCCGCTCACGGAGGTAGAGGTGGGTACGGGCCGCAGACTGACCGAGGGCGATCCGAAGCCCGGCGACGTGGCCGTGCTGACCATCGGCCCTGTGGGCAATGATGTGCAGCGTGTCATCCAGACGCTGGCCGAGGAAGGCAATCCCCAGCATCACACGATCTTCCATTATGACATGCGCTTCCTCAAGCCGCTCGACGAGCGCATCCTGCAGGAGGTGGGCAGTCGTTTTGATCGTGTTGTCACCATCGAGGACGGTATCCGTACGGGCGGTATGGGGTCGGCCGTACTGGAGTGGATGAGCGACCACGGTTTTGCCCCACGCATGACGCGCCTCGGTATGCCTGACCGTTTCGTCGAGCAGGGCACGGTCGGCCAGTTGCGCCACCTCTGTGGCTACGGCTATGAGGACATTAAGGAATTGTTGAGTAAGGAATAAATCAAATATGAGGATAATTATAGCAGGCGCATTCGCCATCGGGTCGTATCTTGCCAAGTTGCTTTCGCGCAATAAGCAGGAGGTAGTGCTCATGGATCAGGACGAGGAGAAACTGGGCAAGCTGGCCATTGATTATGATCTGCTCACCATGCACGCCTCGGCCACCAGCATCCGTAGTCTGAAAGAGGCAAGGGTGGAGGATACTGACCTCTTCATCGCCGTCACGCCCGATGAGAGCTATAATATGACGGCATGTGGACTGGCGAAGGCGCTGGGTGCGAAGAAGACCGTTGCCAAGATCGACAGTTCGGAGTATGTGGATCCGCAGAACAAGGAACTCTTCCACGAAATGGGCATCAGCAGCATCATCTATCCCGAGATGCTGGCTGCCCGCGACATCATCAACGGTCTGAAAATGTCGTGGGTGCGGCAGCGATGGGATGTCCACGACGGTGCGTTGGTGATGCTGGGTATCAAGCTCCGCGAGATCTCGGGACCCGACGACCCCTTCCACGTAGTGGCCATACGCCGTCGCGGCGACACGATCATCCCGCGAGGAAGCGACGTGCTGAAGCTCTACGACCTCGCCTACTTTATGACCACACGCAACTACATCCCCTATATCCGCCGTGTGGTGGGCAAGGAACACTACGTGGATGTGAAGAACGTGATGGTGATGGGTGGTGGATCTACCGCAGTCCGCGCCATCCGCCAAATGCCGGAATACATGCAGGTGAAGGTCATCGAGAAGAGCGTGGAGCGATGTGAGGCCCTCAACAGTAAGTTTGATGATGATATCCTCGTCATCAATGGCGACGGTCGCGACCTTTCGCTGCTGAGCGAGGAGGGAATCCGCTCTACTCAGGCCTTTGTCGCATTGACAGGGAAGGCTGAGACCAATATTTTGGCCTGTCTGATGGCCAAGCGCATGGGAGTGAGAAAGACGGTGGCGATGGTGGAGAACGTCGATTACGCCTATATGGCGGAGAGCCTTGATATAGGTACGATCATCAACAAGCGCGCCATTGCTGCCAGCCACATCTATCAGATGATGCTCGACGCCAATGTCCACAACGTGCGCTTCCTCATGTCGGCAGACGCAGATGTGGCTGAGTTTGTGCCTGTGCAGGGGTCGAAGGTGACGCGCCGTCCCGTCAAGGACTTGGGACTGCCCAAAGGAATGACCATCGGTGGACTGGTGCGCAACGGCGAGGGAATGCTCGTCTCGGGCAACACGCAGATCGAGGCAGGCGATAGTGTGGTGGTGTTCTGCCATAACGTCAGCGTCAAGAAGTTGGAGGGACTTTTTAACTGACCTCCTGCTTGTACTGACAATTAGCGTTCGGACAATAGTGCTGGCAATAAGTGTGCTGGCAATAAGTATAGTGACAATAGTGTACAGACAATTAGCATAGTGACAAAAAGCGCGATATGCTCAATACCAAACTTATTTCCAAAATCTTCGGATCGTTGCTGCTCATCGAGGCGCTGCTTATGTCCTGTAGCCTGGGGGTGGCCCTCTACTATGGCGGCAGCGACGTTATGCCCTTCACGTGGAGTGTCGTCGTGCTTATAGCCGCTGGTGTAGCTTTCCGCTTGCTGGGCCTCAAGGCTTCCAATGCGCTGAGCAGACGCGATGCCTATTTCGTGGTGACGACCGTCTGGGTGCTCTTCACGATCTTTGGCATGATGCCTTTCTTGATAGGCGGATATCTCCATTCGGTGACGGACGCCTTCTTTGAGACCATATCGGGTTTTACGACGACGGGAGCTACCATCATCGACTATCCGGAACGGCTTCCACGCGGCCTGCTCTTCTGGCGTTCCATCACCCAGTGGATTGGTGGTCTGGGTATTGTCTTCTTCACGATAGCCATCCTGCCCTCGTTTGTCGGTGGGTCTACGCGCGTCTTTGCTGCCGAGGCCACAGGTCCGATCGTCACCAAGCTCCACCCCAAGCTCAGCACGGGAGCCAAATGGATTTGGGCGGTCTATGCCGTGCTGACCATCTCCTGCTTCCTTTCTTATAAACTATGCGGTATGAGCTGGTTTGATGCCATCAACTACGCCTTCACCAGTACGGCCACAGGAGGTTTCGCCACGGAGAGCGGATCCATTGCCACCTTCCGCTCCCCTGCAGAGGAATATGTCTGTACGCTCTTCTGCTTCCTTTCGGGCGTCAATTTCACGATGCTCTATGCTGCCGTGGCCCGCTTTCGCATAAAACAGCTCTTCCGCAACAACGAGTTTCGCTTCTATCTCTTCGTCGTCACCTCCTGCACCTTGTTTGTCATGGTGGAACTGATGTGGCACAACCACTACGACCTGGAGCGCGCCTTCCGCAGTGGTGTCTTCCAGGTGGTCTCCTTCATCACGACCACGGGCCTCTTCAGCGATGACGCTTCCAAATGGCCCCATGTCACGTGGTTTGCCCTCATCCTCTGTATGGTTGTCGGCGGTTGCTCTGGTTCGACGAGTGGAGGCATGAAGAGTATTCGCGCGGTGATGATCCTGAAGATTATCCGCAATGAGTTTCGCCAGATTCTCCACCCCAATGCCGTCTTGCCTCTCAATGTCGATGGGCACAACGTCCCCCAGTCGAAGCGCGTCACGCTCTTGGCCTTTGTCGACCTCTATCTGATCCTGGCCTTCCTTCTGGGATTTGCCATGATGGCCTGTGGCGTTGATTCCACCAACTCCTTCACTATTGCCATCAGTAGTATGGGCAATGTGGGCCCGACCCTGGGCCTTGAGATTGGTCCGACGATGTCGTGGGCACAGTTGCCCGATGTGGCGAAGTGGATCTGTGCGTTTCTGATGCTGGTGGGACGTCTCGAACTCTTCACCGTCCTCGTGCTCTTCACCAAGGCATTCTGGAAAGATAACTAACGGGTGTTTTTGGAGAGATAATTAACAGGGTCCAGGTTGACCTCCTCTTGATTCTACGACTCTTCTTGTTCCGATGATATCACCTTCTGCCGCTTCTCCCGCCGCCTCTGCGCCCCGTCTGCTTTGGATCGACCTTCTGCGTGGATTCTTGATGCTTGCCATCATCTTCGACCACACCGAGATCTGCTTCACGGGCGATAATATCGTTCCCTATAGGATGTACGTCCCCGACGTGCTGATGGCCTTCTTCTTCCTTTCGGGCTATCTCTTCTATCGTCCCGAGGGTTTCCGCCTGCGGCATAAGCTGCACTCGTGGCTGCGCGGAGTGCTCATGCCTTATTTTATCTTCACGAGTGCCCTGGCGCTTCCCAAGGCTTGGCTCCATGGAGCCGGCGGGTCGATCTCCGATCTGCTGCTGACCATCCTCACGGGCCAAGGATCATGGTTTATTGCCTCCTTGGCCGTCGCCGAGCTCCTCTTCTGTTTCCTCCTGTGGCTGTCGCGTGCGCATTGGCGCTGGCTGGCCGGAGCAGGGCTTTTCGCCGTAGCCCTGGCCTATGGCTTCGGTACGCGTCGTCTGGCTTTTGAGGCCAACTGGTGGCACGTGAATGAAGCCGTCGTGGCCTTGCCCTCCCTTCTCCTGGGCTATATGGCCCATCGTTTCGATAAGCTCGGGACGCGCTGGCGACTTGGCCTTTTCGCTCTGCTGTTGGTGCTCTCCTTGCCTGTCAATGTCCTTGTGGCGAGTTCTTCGTGGCCTTCTGTCTTGGTAGGCGCGCTCGTTCTTCCCCGCCTGTTTCTCGTCAAGAACGCGCTCTCCGTGCTCCTCCTCTATCTCCTCTTCACGATCTCGCAGCGAGACGGCGTGCGGTGGGTGGAGCAGATGCCTCGCTGGCTTGCCGCGATGGTGTCCTGGACAGGACGCCGATCCATCGTCTATTATTTCTTCAGTAGTGGCATTCCCACAGCCCTTACCGCCGTCTTTTCCCGCCTCGGCTACACCTACCGTGGTTGCTATGCAGAAGTCCTGGTGGTCTTTTTTCTTAATCTTCTTCTCATCACCCTCGTCACATGGGCCATCTATCGCTACCTACCGTGGACCACAGGCCGCAGGAAGCCGAACGGATAAGCATGGAAACGTGAGAAACCTAATGACCCCAAGCTCCAAGGAAAACCCAATGGACAAGGGGGAAGATGAAGGATCAGGGGAGGCCCAATGGACAAAGGAAACATGATGGGCAAAGGGAAATGATGGGCAAAAGGAATGCTGATGGACATGAAAAAACGTGTCCAGCCCAAGGCCGGACACGTTCCCATTAATCTCATTTAAACTATGTTGGAAGCCCGCTTGCCAGGTTTGTCCCAGTAGGCTTCCTTTGTTGGCTTTACGACTTCTGACTTAGATGTCGAGCAGATTGATAGCCACACGGAAGTAGCCCTTGTTGGCCTCCGGGTTCCACATCATCTGCGAGGTGATCGGGAGGTTGGCCTTGCCCACCTTGAGCTTGTAGGTGCAGCCCAGGCGCACGTCGTTCACACCAGCCGACTTGCCATAGAACGTGGCACCATCGTTCTCGTCATAGTTGCTGAGGGCGAAGTTGCCACCCACGCTGGCATCCACCTTCCAATTGTCATCCTCATAGACGGTGTAGGCAGCCTGCACGAAAGTAGAGTAGATGTTCTGCTTGTTGAGGTTGCCACGATCGCGGCCGGCCAGTACGGTAGCCCAGCTCAGCGTCAGCGGCAGACCATGCTGTGCGAAGTTGTAGCTGATGGCAGCGTCGAGGAAGTGGCCCGTCGTGCGAGCATCATAGTTGAAGTAGCGATACTGCTTGTCGTTGGCATAGATGCCGTCGGAGAAATTGTAGATGTCCCACACGGCTACGCTAAATCCACCGATGGTGTAGCTTGCGTAGATGTCGGCCTCCTTGTAGTCGCCGTCCACCTGCATACCACCCCATGCGCCGAGGCGGAAGTGGTTGTTGTTGTCGGAGATGGCAAACTCGTTGTTGAAGGTCAGGCCCTTGGAAACCTCCAGTCCGCGCCACAGGTGTGAGGTCTCGAGACCAGCATTGTAGTGGAGCTTCTGAGCATTGATCGTTGTCGGGAGGGCGAGTGCTGCCAGCACGAACATACCCTTAAATATAGACTTCATCATAATGTTTGCTTTTTTCTTTACGGTTGAATGATTTTCTTTGCTATGGGATTAGCAGAAGTGATACAGTGAGGCCACGAGGGCAGCGAGTACAGCACCAGCGATCGGGCCGAGTACAGGCACCCATGAGTAGCCCCAGCCACTGTCTCTCTTGCCCTTCATGGGCAGGATGGCGTGGGCGATACGCGGTGAGAGGTCGCGAGCGGGGTTCATGGCGTAGCCAGTCACACCACCGAGCGACATACCGATAGAGACGATCACCATCGTCACAGGCCATGCGCTGTTTCCACCGATGTTGGCCACATCTGAGCCATAGGTGCCCAGACAGATGATCAGCAGCACGAGCACGAAGGTGCAGACTACCTCCTGGAGGAAGTTGAGCGGTTTGTTGTCGATGGCCGGCATGGTGCAGAACGTGCCGAGCTTGCCGTCAGGATCGTCCGTAGCATCGAAATGATCCTTATACATGATCCACACGAGGATGGCACCGACGAAACCGCCGATCATTTGGGCAACCGAGTAGGGCAACACATTCTCCCAAGGGAACAAGCCAGCGGCAGCCAATCCGATGGAGACGGCCGGATTGAGGTGAGCACCCGAGGCGTGGGCTACGAAGACACCCGCCATGACGGCGAGACCCCAGCCCAGCGTGATGACGATCCAGCCACCACCCTGGCCTTTACTCTTATTCAGTCCCATACAAGCGCAGACTCCGTCGCCGAGGAGGACCAAGATCAGCGTACCCAAGAATTCGAGGGCGCAGTTGTAAAGCAATGTAGAATCCATAATTTCGTTGTTTTTTGTGTAGTTGATAATTCTTGTTCTGTCAAATGATGTAAGCAATACCGCTCCCTCCTTCTCCTGAGACGGGCAGGAGGGAGTCGGTATGAGAGGTAGTCTACTTGCGACTCAGCGTGCGCTGGATCGCATCCTTCCAGCCCTTCTTGGCCTCTTCTATCTCGGTCGTTTCGCCAGCCGGCTCAAAGGTGCGCTCCACCTGCCACTGCTTCTTCACCTCGTCGATGTCCTTCCAGAAGCCCACAGCGAGACCAGCGAGATAGGCAGCACCCAGGGCGGTGGTTTCCGTGATCTTCGGACGGATCACGTTAATACCCAGCAGGTTGGCCTGATACTGCATCAGCAGGTTGTTGCGGCTTGCACCACCATCTACCTTCAGCTCCGTGAGCGGGGCGTTGAGGTCGCGAGACATGGCCTGTGCGATGTCATAGGTCTGGAAAGCAATGCCGTCGAGGGCAGCACGGGCGATGTGAGCCGCCGTTGTGCCACGGGTGATACCCGTAATAGTGCCGCGGGCGTAGGCATCCCAGTAGGGCGCAGCCAGACCCGTCAGAGCCGGGACAAAGCGGACACCACCGCTATCGGGTACGGTAGAAGCCAGCGTCTCCACGTCGGACGACTTCTGGATGATGCCCAGTCCGTCGCGCAGCCACTGCACGACCGAACCGCCGACATAGATAGATCCCTCCAGTGCGTAGTTCACCTGGTCGCCGATCTTCCAGGCCACAGTGGTGAGCAGGTTGTTCTTTGACACAACTGGTTTGTCGCCTGTGTTGAGCATGACGAAGCAGCCCGTGCCATAGGTGTTCTTGATGGCTCCCGGCTCCAGACACATCTGCCCAAAGAGGGCAGCCTGCTGGTCGCCAGCGATACCGGCGATGGGCACCTCGTGGGCGAAGATCGTGGTCTTGGTGTGGCCATAGACCTCAGAGCTTGACTTCACCTCCGGCATCATGGAAGCCGGAATGTCGAGCAACTTCAGCAGCTCCTCATCCCACTTTAGGTCGTGGATGTTGAAGAGCATCGTGCGGCTAGCGTTGGTCACGTCCGTCACGTGCACCTGTCCACGGGTCAGACGCCATACGAGCCAAGTGTCGATGTTGCCGAAGCGGAGCTTGCCCTTCTCGGCGCGCTCGCGGGCTCCAGGCACGTTGTCGAGGATCCACTTGATCTTCGTGCCTGAGAAATAGGCGTCGATGATCAGGCCCGTCTTCTCGCGAATTCTGTCCACCAATCCCTGCGCCTTGAGCTTGTCACAGTACTCAGCCGTGCGGCGGTCCTGCCATACGATGGCGTTGTAGATCGGCTCGTCGGTGTCGATGTCCCAAACCACGGTGGTCTCGCGCTGGTTGGTGATACCGATGGCCGCGATGTCCTTGCCGTTGATGTCGATGGCTGAGATGGCCTCGGCAATGACGGCAGCCTCAGACGACCAGATCTCGTTGGGGTTGTGCTCCACCCATCCCGGCTGCGGGAAATGCTGTGTGAACTCCTTCTGAGCTACGGAGCAGATCTGACCGTTGTGGTCGAAGACGATGGCGCGAGAACTGGTTGTTCCCTGGTCAAGTGCCAAAATGTAATTTCCCATAATTAATGTACTTTAGTTATTTGTGTAATTGTAAAAAACTCTATTCTAGAGGGCAACTTTTATGCCTTGTTGAGACGTCGCGTCTCCTCCACGTCGAGTGCCTCGGCGAGGGTGGATATGGGATTCTTCACCTTTCTCGACGTGGACATTTCGATCTGCCATTTACAGGTCTCGCAGTCGGTCGATACGAAGTCGGGCTTCAAGTCCTCGATCTGCTTGAAGAGCGGCGCTCCGATAGCCTGGCTTCTCTTGTAGTTCTCCTTCTTGAATCCGTAGGTGCCCGAGATGCCGCAGCAGTTGCTGTCGAGCAGCGTCAGTTCCACGCCCGGGATCATGCGCAGCAGTTCGGTGGAGTAGATAGCCCAGCCCATGCGCTCCATGTGGCAAGCCGTGTGGTACGCCAACTTCTGGTGGAAGTCCTTGCGGAAGGCCAGTTTGATCTTGCCCGACTCCACCATGCGGTAGAGCCACCTGGTGGCCAGCGAGAGATGCGGCGCCACGTCGTCGTTGTCAATCTTGAGCAAGTGCTTATACTCGTCGCGCATCGTGAAGGTACAGGTCGAGCTGGTCGTGAGCACGTCGTCGCCCGCGGCGATGGCCTTGCGCATGGAAGACATGTTGAGTTCTCCCTGCTTCTTGGCCTGGTCGCTCAGTCCGTTGGCTATGAGTGCCACACCGCAGCACTTCTCCTTCTCCAGCAGGCGCACGCCATAGCCGCAGGCATTGAGGATCTTCAGCAGATCTTTCGACAGCTGCGGGAAGTTGTAGTTGGCGTAGCAGCCGTGGAAGTAGGCCACGTGCTTCTTGTATGCCTCCTGCTCTGCCGCGTGCTTCTTGTACCACTGCTCGAAGGTCTGGAACGAGTAGGACGGGAAGGTGCGGTGCTTGTCGATTTTCAGCACGCTGTCCATGACCGCCTTCACCGGCTTCAGTCCCAGGGCGAAATTGGTGATGGGTGCGAAGTTGTGGGCCAGCGTTCCGACGAAGTCCGTGTTGGCCAGCATGCGGTCTCGCAGCGACGGCTTGGCCGTGCTATATTTGATGCGCGCCTCCTGTATGAGGTCGGCTATCTTGACGTTCTCCGGGCAAGCCACCTCGCAGCGCTTGCAGTTGAGGCACAATTTCAGTTTCTCGTCGAAGAACTGTGCCCCCTTCAGGCGGTAGCGTTCGTTGTCCGGACCCGACTGTTTCGGTCCGGGATAGTTTGGCTCTACCGCCGACACCGGGCAGTAGACCGTGCAAATGGAGCACTTCAGGCATTGCTCGAAGTTGTGTGTGCTCTTGCTTTCCTTCTGTATCTGTATGGATTTTGCTTCTGCCATGATATTTTTCTATTTACTAAGAATGTTGTGTGCGACCTCCAGGGCTGTGAGCATGGCCACACCCGTCGCGTCATCCAGTTTGATAGAGTTGTGTCCGCCGAGCACCGATCCTGCTGCGTAGAGGTTTTCGATGGTCTTTCCGTCGATCGTCGCGTGGAGCTTCTCGTCAGTCTTCACGCCGAAGGCCATGTAGGGCTGTGCGTCGAAGACATAGTCGGCGTGCCAGTCGGCGCGGTTTTTCTCTGCCAGGACATCGAGTCCGAACACTGGCTCGTAGATGCCCTCGTAGTTGCTTCTCAGTCCGCGGCTCTGGAACGATCCGGAGCAGAGCACGTAGTGGTCGGCCAGGAGCAGTTCGTCGGCGAGGTTCTCCGTCTCGACGGAGGCCACCTTGGAGCCTACGATCTTGCCGTTCTTGACCGTGTCGCTGCGGAAGTAGCGGCCGCCGAGCTGCTGCAGGCGCTTGATCAGCTGCATTTGGATATGCGTGCCCGGCACCGAGGGCGGCATGGTCGCCACAAACTCAATGGGCTTGCGGACCAATTTGCGCAGGCGGGCGATGGTCTCGGCCTGCTGCGTCAGTCCCAGCACGGCGGGCAGAAGAATCACCTCTCCCGAGGCGTTGAGCGAGTTGATAGCCTCAGCCACCTCGGCGAGGTTCTCGTAGTTGCTCAGATACTTGGCGATGTTGGTGGCACGCAACTCACAAGGCGTGTGGCGTGCAAAGTCGAGCGTATCGGTGGCAAACTCCTTCAGTTCCACCTCCACCTTGAGTCGGCGCAGGTTGTCCACAAGAAACTCCGTGGGCAGGTCGAGGTAGCCACGGATGTTGGCCACCGTCACCTTCTTGTATGGCAGTTTGTCAGCCTCCTGGCTCGTCACCAGTCCTTCCATCGTGAGCCATGCCGGCTTCGTCAGTCCGATGGGAGTCAAGCGGAAGTGGTTGGCCTTGGCCTCCCCCTTCATCTTCAGTCCCGCCTCGGCCAGCAGCTGTGCGGCCTCCGCGGCCCGTGCGGCCTTGTCGCCGACGCGGTGGTAGGGGTGTGTGGCGGGCAGTTGCTCCATCGCCTCCAGCGGACTGGCCACGGTGTTACCCTCCGTGTCATAGCCCAAAAGGCTGATGGAACCCGAGTTGAAATGCAGGGTGCTCTGTCCTGCTCCGATGACGGCCACGCGCTGGCCGCCCTTTGCCAAGGCGATGCCGCAGGTCAGTCCCGACAGTCCGCCTCCTATAATGATTGTATCGTATCTCATCGTGCTACCTCCTTGTTGTTTCCGGCCACGCGGTTGATGCCGCAGAGGCCCTCGTAGATCATGGATGTGAGTTGTGCCTCGGCCAGCGTGTCGCCCCAGGCCACGGGCTGCATGCCCTTCCAGCGCTCGGCGATAAAGGACGCCAGGTCGCGCTGAGCCTCCTCGGCTTTCATCTTGGTCACGCGACAGAGCACGTTGGCTCCTCTGCAGGCGCAGAGCTCTCCCTGGCACGTTCCCATGCCCAGGCGTGTGCGGCGGCGGAGGTTGATGAGGTTGTGAACGTGCAGTTTCTCGGCGGCAAACTTCACCTCGCCGATTGTCACGTCCTCACACTCGCAGACCAGCGCGTCGTCGATGCTGTTGCCCGTCGGCACGTCCTTGGTCATCGTGCCGTGGCGTCCCTCAGCGGCGTAGAGGCTCACGGTCTGTGCGTTCTTGCTCGTCGTGTGCTCCGGCAGCGGCTCTTCGCTTCCGGGCAGCGGCGTGGTGGCCGTCTCGCACTTCTTGTCCACACCCAGCTTCTTGCAAGCCAAATCCGTAGCCACTTCGGCCATCATGCGGTAGGTCATCATCTTGCCACCCGTGATGGTGATGAATCCCTCCAAACCGTCTCGTGTGGCGTGGTCGAGCAGCACGATGCCGCGGCTGATGGACCGGCCCGACGGGTCGTTGTCGGCTGCCACGAGGGGACGCACGCCGCAGTAGGCGCGGATCACGCGGGTCGTGGCGCAAGCGGGAGCCAGATCGATGGCGCCGCGCTCCAGGATATCTACTTCCTCCTGTGTGATCTTGAGGTCGTCCACTGTCTCAAACGGCACGCGGTCGCTCGTCGTTCCGATGACGCAGACCGTGTCGTCCGGCACGAGAATATCGGCGTTGGCCGGTTTGCGGCAGCGGTTGATCACCATGTTGTTGACGCGGTGGCCAAAGATGAGCAGTGTGCCCTTGGCCGGAAACATATTGACCGTGACGCCAGCGAGCTTGGCCACCTCGTGCCCCCAGATACCAGCAGCGTTGATGACCAAACGGGCGTGTACGTCCTGCTCCTCGCCGTTGCGGTTGTTGCGCAGATGTACACCCACCACGCGTCCGTTCTCGATCAGCAGGCTCAGAGCCTCGTGATACGTCAGCGTGTCGGCGCCATGACGGCGCGCGTCGATAATGTTGGCCGTAGTAAGGCGGAAGGGGTCTATCGAGGCGTCGGGCACGCGTACCGCACCGATCAGATCGGGATTGACAGCGGGCTCGATGCGGCGTGCCTCCTCAGGGGAGATGACGTCTGCGCGGATGCCCGCCTTGCGGCAAGACTCTACGAAAGTGGCCTGATAGTTGAGGTCGTCCTCAGGCAGTGTGATAAAGAGACCGTCGGTCTCATCGACGCAGTGGCGCGCTATCTTGCGCAGCGTCATGTTTTCCTGAATACATTCTTTGGCCGACTCGCCATCCGTCACGGCATAGCGTGCGCCGCTATGCAGCAGACCGTGGTTGCGTCCTGTGGCTCCATTGGTGAAGTCATACTTCTCGACGAGCAGCACGCGCAGGCCTCGCATCGCGCAGTCTCGTGCTGTGCCAGCTCCTGTAATGCCGCCGCCGATGATGATGACATCATACTCTTGTTTCTTGTTTCTATCCATTGTCGTGTGGTTTAGGTCTCCTAAACTCCTTGTTTTTGTTGTATTCTAATCTTGGTTCATGCAGGTCTTGTGGTTTGATTCGGCAGATTCTTGCATGATTGCAGTCTCTTTCTTATCGAAACCCAACCTTCGTTTTTGCAGTACAAAGTTAGGAATATTTTCCAAAACGGCCCAAATAAATTAACTACAATTAACAAAAAGGTTTCGATTTGTCTTTACTTTGCATCCGTTTCAACGATTGTTCGAAATCGACAAGTGTAAACAGTGGAATGTATGTTTTGGTGTTTCTTGCCCCGTGATACGCATTTGTATGCAAAAATCACCTGTTTTGGCTGACATTTTGTAAAGTTGTCGCTTTGTTTTTGGAAATAACACACAAATGAAATTATTTTCTCTATAATTGTTATAAACACGCCTTTTTGGCGATGAAAACACAAAATATAGAAGAAATGAGACGCTTCGCCGAGCCATGAGTAGCTCCGGGCTTGGCGGTTGCTGCCCATGGCGGGTGGCGAAACGTCTCTTGGGTCTTGTTTTGACGACTACGAAATCCTTAACGGCATGATGACATTACGGCATGATGACATGATGACATGACGGCCCTTATGCTATGACGACGTTCGTCGTCAGTTTTCTATAGACTCCCTTGTCTATCCTTTCGACCAAGCCCTGTCGCTCCCATCGGCAGAGCATGGAGATGACCCTGGCCCGGGCCACGTCAAATCCTCTTGTGCTGACCGTGGTACAGTAGGCATCCTCCGTGTTGAAGTGTTCGCCCAGTTGCTCAAAGATGGTGTCGTTTTTGGTTTTGCGGCTGCGCAGTTTTGCCTGCGGTGCATAGGCAGCCGATCGAAACGCCATCTCGATGCGCTCTTTGAAGAAGTACATCGCGTTGTCGATCATGTAGTCGGCCAGCACGTCAAAGGCTGCGAGCATCTGCGGCGTCTGCTGGCGCAGGATCAGCTTCTGCCACAGCGTGGGGTCGCCCTTGAGCCGCGTCTCCGCCCCCTGCATTCCGTAGCTGTTGATGAGCCGCTCGGCCACGCGGCAGAGCATCAGACAGGTCATCATGCGCATG
>OHBP01000723.1_pt1 | contig 15394 bp, 5 predicted proteins | sample 1577471 | NCBI WGS metagenome assembly OHBP01 (sample SAMEA3879503, study PRJEB24766) | human gut metagenome | biome: human-associated habitat; feature: feces | place: USA | collected 1985/1987
TTTAAATAAAAATGTCACTTAGATTTTCTGATGCAAAAGTCCGAAAAGGTATTTAGTTAAGGGGGGAAAATTTATCGCAATAGGTGGAAACGAATGTTCACAATGTTAAAAAACAGCTTTCTGGGTAGTAACAAGCCCGATAATACACCTAAGGAAACAAATATTCCACATAGCTATATAATAATTACACATCCATGCTTCCTTTACCGAAGTGCTGAAAAATCCACCTACATTTACTATCAGAATACATAGTAGTAAAACAGATAATTTATATCTTTGCAAAGCAGTTACAAATTAGTCAATACTATGAAAAAGTGCATTATACTACAAATCAATTATTTAATATTGATTTATCTTTTTATCCCCTGTGTAGCCATTGCACAACCGATTTGCCAAATTCAACGTTTCTCCGCTTACAACGGATTGGCACAAAGGTCTGTCACCAATATCCTGCAAGATTCAAAAGGGTTTATCTGGTTTTCCACTTGGAATGGCTTAAATAAATTCGATGGATACACTTTCAAAAACTATAAAGCATTTCCGGGAGACGGATGTACTTTAACCAGTAATCGTTTAGCCAAAATCACACAGACACAAACCTGTGACATCTGGTGTCAGACTTATGACTTACGAATCTACCTATTCGACAGCCGCCGGGAAAAATTCATAGATATCTTACGCCCTTATGAAAACGAAAAACAGCAGACCTACGCTGTACAGAATGTCTATACATTACCCAAAGGCGTCAGTTGGATCGTATGTGATCGTGGAGCATTCCGTATTGACGAACAAGCGTACAAGGCTCAGGAAGGAGAAGGAATAACCTTATATAATATCGAAGAGAAGAACCTGAAAGGGGATCAAATAATCACTATTTTTCAAGATAGCGATGGGGACGAATGGATATTAACCAACAAAGGAATTTCAATCATTGGCAAAAAGAAAATAGAATCTGATATTCCATTCAAGAATATCAAAGAAGATAATGGCAATATATATCTAGTATCTGCCAACAACCAGTTAGTGATATATCTACCCCAGACACAGCAACTTCAGTTTCATGAAATGCCCTTTTCAACCTCCAATGCTATCAATTCTATCAGTAGACTGGGAAAAGATAGCATAGGACTGTGCACAAATAATGGACTCTATATTTACTTTGCGGAAAATCAAAGATACAGATTAATAGATCCCCGCACTCCTACCAATCCCTCTACCGAAGTTTTATCCGTATTCAGAGACAGTTTCGGCGAATTATGGTTATACTCCGAAATGCCCGGAGTAGTGCGTTATAACTTAGAGACAGAAGAGAAACAACATTATATTACTCCCAAAGAGGATCTGCCAAAAGCCGAACGATTAAGTCGCGACCTGATATTCGAAGATAAGCAAGGAACATTGTGGATGGTTCCACATAGAGGTGGCTTCTCCTATTATGATCGAAAGAACAAACAACTGAAGCCCTATTATACTGATTATAATAATCCTGATACAAAATTCAATCCCGTCATTCTGAATTCTTTTTTAGATCAGCAGGGAAATCTCTGGATATGTAATCACTGGGACGTTACAAAAATCTCATTTTCTACCTACGCATGTTCACTACAAGCCATAGATGCCAGCTTTGAAACACGCGCTTTCTTGATAGATGAAAAAGATGAGCTTTGGACAGCCAGCAAAAAAGGATATGTACGAATTTATCAGCCGGATGGAAGTTTAAAAGGATATCTGACTCCCGCAGGAACCATCAGTTCACAACCTATTTCTTTCCAAAAAAACATCTACTGCTTTATGGAAGATGAAAATGGAGTTATTTGGATGGGAAGTAAGTTGGATGGGCTTTTCCAATTAGAAAGAACCGGTAATGATCATTTTCAAATACGTCAATTTACTCATCAGGAAGACAACCCGTATAGCCTGAGCCATAATAGTATCTATAGCATCTATCAGGATCATCAAAAACGTATCTGGATAGGTTGTCATGGTGGAGGACTGAATTTACTGGAAAAGACACCTGAAGGGGAAATCCGCTTCATACATAGCGATAACCAACTGAAAGGATATCCCAAAGAACATTTCTCCAAAGTCCGCTATATCACCGAGGTCAATCAGGCGATTCTTGTCTGTACCACAGAAGGGTTACTAACCTTCTCCAATGAATTTAAACAACCGGAAGAAATCAATTTCTACCGTAATCTCCGCAGTCCCAATACAGTTTCCAGTCTTAGCAGTAATAATGTGACCTATGTTTACACAGATAGCAGAAATACAACTTACATCCTTACATTTACCGGAGGAATCAATAAAGTCCTTTCTGAAAATCTTTTAAGTGAACACATCGAATTTAAACCTTATACGACAAAAGATGGCTTACCATCCGACCTCGTCCAGTCTATGATAGAAGATAAAGAAGGAAGTTTATGGGTAATTTCGGAAAATGCACTTACCCGTTTCGATCCGGAAAAGGAAACATTTGAATATTATGATAAAAAGTACATGCAACAAGAGCTTTACTTTACAGAAGCGGCTCCTGTGCTGGAAAATAATCAATTGCTATTAGGAACAGATATCGGAATACTCAAAATTAGTCCTGAACATCTTCAGAAAAGTAATTATGCCCCTCCCATTGTATTCACCGGATTTAAAATACAAGGAACCTCCCAGGATTTAGATATCAATGATCTGGAAGAACTAAGGCTGAAACCATCCGAACGCAATGTTACTTTCCAATTTGCAGCTTTGGATTATGTAGCGCCTGAATCAATCAGCTATGCTTACCGTCTGAAAGGATTGGAAGAAAAATGGAATGAAGTGGATAACAGCCGTTCAGCCAGCTATATCAACCTTCCTCCGGGAGAATATGAATTGCAAATACGTTCTACCAACAGCGACGGAGTATGGATGGAAAAAGCTCGTATCCTGCCTATAACTGTACTTCCAACCTTTTGGGAGACATACTGGGCATGGATTCTGTATGTCGTATTATTCGTGTTATCCACAGCAACTATCGTCTATATCATTCTCTACATATACCGGTTACGTCATCAGATAAATATTGAACAACAACTGGCAAATATCAAATTACGCTTTTTCACCGATATTTCGCATGAATTACGTACTCCGTTAACACTCATAGCCAGTCCGGTTAGCGAAATTCTGGAACACGAAACTCTCACAACCAATGCCCGTAAACATTTAACCCTGGTGCACAAGAATACGGAGCGTATGTTGCACTTAGTAAACCAGATATTGGATTTCCGGAAAATAGAGAATAAAAAAATGAAAGTGCTGCTGGAAAAGACAGATGTCCTCAGCCTATTACAAAAAGTAATGGATAACTTCCGCCTTATTGCTGAAGAAAAGAATATCAATTACCAATTGGAAACAAACCAGGAAGCTATAGAAACCTGGATCGATCAGGATAAGTTTGAAAAAATCATTTTTAATTTGCTATCCAATGCATTCAAATACACTCCGGCCAATAAGTCTATTACCGTCATTGCCAATGTGGAAAGTAGCAGATTAATTGTTTCCATAAAAGACGAAGGCATTGGTATCGATCTTCAAAAACAGCAAACACTTTTCCAACGCTTTGAAACATTGGTAAAATTCAACATATTGCAGCCCTCGTCAGGCATAGGACTATCACTTGGCAAAGAACTGATAGAACTACATTGTGGCAACATTGAAGTAAAAAGTCAACCCGGTGTAGGCAGCGAGTTTACCGTTATATTACCAATGAATCAAAAAGTTTATGAGGGAAGAGAAAATACAGAGTTTATATTGAATGACGGAAATTCAGTCCCCGCTGAAAAGAAAAATGAAATAAGACCCATGGTTGAAATAGCTTCAATGGCCGACATTACTCCTTCAGAGACAGCCAAAGAACCAAATCAGATATCGAATGAAGAAGACCCTGTATCCATCTTAATTGTCGAAGATAACGTAGAGCTAAGAAACTTCTTATCAGATATCTTGTCAGAAAGTTATCGGGTACTCACCGCCACCAATGGACAAGAAGGATTGGACCAAGCCCGGGAATATATTCCCGATCTGATTATCAGTGACATTATGATGCCTGCTATGGATGGCCTTGATATGGTAAAGAATATTAAGGAGAACAGAGAAATATGTCACATACCTATCATTCTGCTTTCTGCCAAATCATCGCTGGATGATCGCATATCAGGACTGGAACAAGGGATAGACGATTATATCACCAAGCCCTTCAGTGCAACGTATCTAAAAATTCGTATCAAGTCTTTGCTTCACCAGCGTAAAGAATTGCAGGAAATCTACTGGAAAGCATGGTCGGAAAAATTAAACAATACCCAGGAAACCACTCTGGAAGAGAAACTGACCCCCTCGCAACCTCAGATCATTTCATACGATGAGCAGTTCATGCAGCAAGTGATGCAAGTAATGGAAGAGCAAATGGAAAACTCGGAACTTACAGTCGACGAATTTGCCCAGTTACTGAATTTAGGACGTTCTGTCTTCTATCAGAAACTAAAATCCATCATCGGTCTGTCTCCCGTGGACTTCATACGCGAAATTAGGATTAAACGTGCCGTACAATTAATAGACAGCGGAGAATATAACTTTTCACAAGTGGCTTACATGACAGGCTTCAACGATCCTAAATATTTCGGAAAGTGTTTCAAAAGACAAATGGGAATGACGCCTTCGGAATACAAAGAAAATAAAAGAGATGATAGTTGAATATTTCAGCTATCATCTCCTCATAATTTTACCGAATGGTAAATGTCCGTGATAATAAACTCTTCTCACAGGAAGTACCTCCTATCATAACAGTATAATTTCCCGGGCAAACTCTCATTGTATTGCTCTGTTCATCCCACCATTCCAACTGGGTATCATCCAAAGAAAATTTAACCTCAACCGTCTTTCCTGCCGGAATACGCACACGCTTAAAAGCACGCAACGTTTTAACCGGTCCCTCTGTATCATCCTTTTTTTTGAGATAGACCTGTACCACTTCATCTCCATCCCGACTCCCTGTATTAGTTACAGGAATCACCAGGTTCAGATTTTGACCGGCAGCAATTTTATCATCATTCATTTTTAACTTTCCATATTTGAATGTAGTATAACTAAGTCCATGACCAAATGGGAACAAAGGAGTCTCTTTCATGTACCTGTAGGTCCTTCCGGTCATATTATAATCCTCAAAATCCGGAATTTGAGCCAGGTTACGATAGAATGTCAATGGTAATTTTCCAGCCGGATTGTAATCGCCGAACAAAACTTCGGCAACAGCCTGGCCACCAGCTTGCCCAGGATACCATGCTTGCAGGATAGCCTCACAATTCAGACTTTCCGGCTCCAAAGCTATAGCTGCACCGGAGAAATTAACAAACACAATCCGTTTTCCTGCAGTTTTCAAAGCCTCAACAACACGTCGCTGTACAGCCGGCAACTCGATTTCGGTGCGATCTCCTCCCCTGAAACCAGCTGCATCAACAGGCATTTCTTCTCCTTCCAGTGCCGGAGAGATACCACCCGCAAAGATAACTACATCTACATCTTTGATACGCTCCAACAATCCTTTCACATCTATCTGAGCATTTACTCCCATATCAAAGCTAAGATTTGCCGTTTTGTCAAAATGACGATACTTTAATAAAATATCATAAGACTTTCCCGATTCTGCCTTCAACGTATAAATGGAAGTCATTTGCTTCACGGCTCCTTCGTCTTCCTTAACCAGTTTACCATTAATATAAAGTTCATAGGCGCCTCGCATCTGAATACGAAAAACAACGTCTTCTGTTTTTTCCGGATGAAATACAGAACGATATTCAGCAGAAAATCCTCTTAAAATAACTCCCGGTGCAAAAGGAGCAGCCCCATTAGTATTAAATAAGAATGGGGTGGATTGCTGAACTTCCGTAACAGCCTCCCCTGTAAAGGTATTATTATTCCAATATGTTGAATGAAAACCGTTTCCTTCCGAAGTAGAACATTTGTTGAATAAGCTAATGAACAAAGTACTATCCGTGTGTCCGCAAACCGGCTCATAAATAAGATTAGAAGTTGGCAGATAACGCTGCATACCTTCAAGCAAAGTAATGGTATGCGAAGGTAGCCCATTATAATTTCCCCATTGCATAACCGAATCATTTGCATTAGGACCTATTAATGCTATTTTTGCCTGTTTACTCAATGGAAGTATATTATTATTATTTTGCAACAATGTCATGGTTTCACGCGCCATCTGCAATGCCAACTGACGATGTTTGGGTGAGTCCACAACATCCGAAGAAATCCCTGTCCAGACATTCTCATCCATTTCTCCCAACTCAAAACGAGCTTTCAACAAACGTTTTACTGAAATATCTATCTGATTTTCAGTAATAAGTCCAGCCTTTATTGCATCCGGTAAGGATTTATAGCTATTTCCACACTCAACATCCGTGCCATTTAAAACAGCATCTGCCGAAGCACTGGCAGCATCAGAATGCGTCTCATGCTTTCTTTTTTGCCAGAAATCCGATACTGCCCCACAATCTGAAACAACGACTCCGTCGAAGCCCCATTCATCACGCAAAATCTGAGTCAGCAGACGATTACTTCCACAACATGGTTCACCTTCAAAACGGTTATAAGCACACATCACTTCTTTCACTTTAGCTTCCTGAACTAAGGTTTTAAAGGCGGGAAGATAAGTTTCCCATAAATCTCGTGGAGAAATATTCTCAGCATTAAAACTATGCCGATTCCACTCCGGTCCCGAGTGTACAGCATAATGTTTTGCACAAGCGTGAAGTTTATTGTATCGTGCTGTATCGGGTCCCTGCAAACCATTGACTACTGCAACTCCCAAACGGCTGGTCAAATAGGGATCTTCTCCATACGTCTCCTGTCCACGCCCCCAACGCGGATCACGGAAAATATTCACATTAGGAGTCCACACTGTAAGTGCCTGATAACGTGTCAGATTTCCTTTACTATCCAATCTCCGGCTCTTTGCTCTTGCTTCATCAGATACTGCCGTAAAGACTTCATACAACAAACTATCATCAAATGATGCTCCCATACCGATAGCCTGTGGAAACACTGTAGCCAATCCTGTACGCGCGAGACCGTGAAGTGCTTCATTCCACCAACCATACGCTTTGATCGATAATCGGGGAATAGCCGGAGAACCGTTCATCATCAATGAAGCCTTTTCCTCCAAAGTCAATCTTTTGAGCAAATCATCCGCCCGTGCTTCTGCAGTTAAACTTGTATCCTGGTAAGGAAACTTTTCGGGCAATTTGTTTTGTGCCTGTATAGTCATACCGGAAGCTACGACCATACCAATCAAAATCCATCGTTTCATAGTCTGTTACTTTTATAGAGTTATTGTTAATCATTTTATGCAAATATACCCGGGAAAATTAGGTATTATGGGGGAAATTCAGATACTATAAGTGCACTATCTCAAAATTCGAAAAGTTTCTCAGAGCAGATTAAACACAAAAGGAGGTTGTTCATATGAACAACCTCCCTCCATCATTAACAATCTTTCCTATATGGAATCTTACCTATTGTATCCACCATCTCGGGTCACCGGCTTTGCCCTCACCCTCAAATTTCAATTCCGGTTTGTAATGGAAATCCCCATTCATCGGATCTACGAACAATTCCAGAGATGTCATAGACAAAGACTTGGCATTCGTGAACGGTCTAGAGTCCACTTGGAAGTCAGAGGTCAAATAGCAACCGGAGAAATCCAGGTAGCCAGAATAATCTCCATTTCCGGAATTAATCTTGCTGCCACCATTCGTTCCGGTGAAGACAGTACTTGTCACAGCAATAGACTTCGGTTGCTTATCCAAACGGAATACCTTCGGCATACCAATTGTATAATTACAGAAGATACATTTATTCATTTTTATTTCATCAATAACAAAACGAACATCCATCAACTGATCACCAATCTCACAAAGCGTAGAGTTTTCAATAACGAGTTTCTTCAGGGATTTAGCTTTACCGAAATTGAACAGACCATAGCCGCTCAATGCTACATTCTTCACAATACAATTACTGATTGTAATACCACTTATTTCTACATCACCATTGTTCAAACGCACAAGGCTACGTGGAATTTCACTGATATGACATCCCTCAAAGGCTATAGTACTGAAGCAATTCGTATTACCTATTTCAATGAAGAATTGAGATTGTCCGTCACTTATCAAATCGATATTCTGCCATTTCACAGTTCCCAGCGGAGCAGTAAATGTCATTTTGGTAGCCGTCAATTGAGGCAGCTGACCGTTAATCACATTACCTGCCAAATAAAGAGCCTTCACATTTGTCGGCACAGTGATCTCACCAAACGTATAGCTTTCTCCACCTTTGAAAGCCAGAGTTACCGGTCCTACCGGGGCAGAAGCTAACAAAGCATTAATATCATCTCCTGATTGTACGTCTATTGTTTCTCCTACAGAAGAGCCCAGTGTCAAAAATCTATATTTACCTCTAAGCACATCGCCATTCAGGATATATGCCAGATAATTGGTTCCTGCCTTCAAGTCTTTAATGGAATAAGTTCCTACCTGTTTTTCAGTTGCAGTTAATTCGTGAGCGGGTTCTACCCATACTGTATCAATCAAAACAGTCTGTTCTTCCCCTTCTCCTTCCACCGTAAACTTCAATTCGGCATGGCGAATATGAGTAGCGGTCTTATCGGCTTTCCACTTCAAGACAGCACCGGAAGTAGAAGGAACAACCTCCGTAAATATCTGCTCATCCGGAGTTTCAAAGAAAAGTCCCACATAACCGGACTCTTTGCCTGTTTTTCCATCTACCGCTTTTACACGTACCGAATAACGGCTGGTTCCATCCAAGTCTGTGAACAATGTACGATATTCCGTTTTAACCGCAGTAGTTTCCTGACGATACGGTGTCAAGGTGTCTGCCAGAATTTCCACAGTCTTCACAATATTTGTAAATTCCAGACTATCTCCTTTACTAAATTCAAAGATATACTTTGAAGCATCCGTTATACCTCTGTAACTTAACATTATAGAAGTAGGAGATGTATTATCAGCCACTTTAAATTCAGTAGTACGGAATAACCGGTCATGCCCTGGTTCTATCCCCCAGTCATTGGCATCCTCCTGGCAAGCAACGGCAGAAAATGCCAGAACTCCCAATAAGATATAATATATATTTCTAAGTTTCATATATTCATTCTTTAATAAGTTAACTTTTTATTTTTGCTTATCATATCCATAAGAGTTCTTCAAATACCCTTTTGACTTATAGATATCATCATAATAGATAGAATGGAAATGACGATAATTACAGATCTCATTACCTATATCTATCAGATTCAACTTAGCCTGAATCAACTCGCCATACTTCAAAGTACCCAGCAATTCCGTATAATCATAAGATTTACGCAAACCAGTGGCACAAGACAATATCTTTACTGAATTATCAACTAAAGAACTTTCTTTACCTTCGGCCAAATTCCAATAAGAACGGGGGAACCAATTCGCTTCTGAATAAACTTCCGTATCGGGATTATCGGCCAGGTTACGATAGAAATTGGCTGAAGACAAATCTATGAATTCACCTTCCTTATCATATCTATAGTACACTTTCACCGGGAAATCAGTTGGTTCATACGTTTTATCGAAGATTTGTATGGTATGAGTACCGTCCAGCAAATAAAGCATCGCCTTTTTCATATCCTCTATTTTAGAATCTAGTAATCCCCAACGGACTAAATCCAATTTACGGATACCTTCACCACCTAGTTCCCAGGCACGTTCGTTAACAATAGCCTCAAAGAAATCAGCATCATATTTATTCACTTCTTCAGAACCGGCACCGAAAGCTCTCGTACGAACTTGTTCCAATGCGTTGCGGGCACTGATATTAGCTATTTCACTATTTGAATCAATTCCTTTACCCAACATATAACGAGCTTCAGCAAACATCAGTAAGACGTCTGAATAACGCATCACAATCCAGTTAATACCGGTCGGAGTACGAGCCGTAGCTGTTTGTGCTATAGAACGATATGCATTAGAAGTCCAGAAGAAGCCCCATTTACCCAATTTCACGTTCATTATATCAGTCTGCATCACCTCACGATTTCTCTTCGCATCTGAATCTTTCTTATACTGAGGCCAGTAACAAGCATAATCACGACGAGTATCAGTCGGAGAAAATGAATAGAAATAATAAGCATTTGAACATACATAAGAACCACCGAAACCACGGCTGCCATACCCGATTCCACCGTCCATTGCACGTCCCATCAATGTACCGATGTCACCACTATACCCTACTCCATTAGCTACTTCAAAAAGATTCTCATTATATTCGTTATAATTCAAGCCACAAACTGTTTTCCAGATATGTCCATAATCAGGATCCAATTGATGAGGATTCTCCGGAGCACCAATAATTTCAGCACATTGCTGCTCGGCTATTTCATAATAATCACGCCAATTCTTAGGTCTACCAACATAATAACCTCCTACTTCCTCCATACCGGGATTTCCTTCAACATTAGGATAGTGTTCTACATTAGAATCATCAGGAAACTGATTACCGTCACGAACAGACCATCCTCCTGCAAAAAGAGCAATACGAGCCAATAATCCCTTGGCAAATCCTTTATTCACACGTTCGCAATTATAATCAGAATTTTCTCCTACCCAAGGCAAATAGTTAACTGCCTCCTGCATGTCACGAACAATACTTGAATAAATACTATCACGATTAATCTTTCCCATATATACATTGGAAAGATCCGAGTTAGACATACCTTCCTTAAAAGGAATATCTCCCCAACGCCTAACCAATTCAAAATAAGACAATGAACGCAATGTTAAAGCCTCACCCAAATAACGCTTCATCGCCGCATTACCACTTTTATAAAGCGCTGAAGCACGAATGCCATCCACAGCCGTACTGGCCAATTCTGCCATTTTAAAAATGTATCCCCATTGCAGGGTCTTGTTGTACCAGTCACAATAATAATTGGCCGCCCCTGTATCACTTGTCAGGTCTTTAGATGGGTCAGTAGCATAACCACTAGCCAATTCAATATCAGAAACACCTTGCCAGTTAACCGACATTTTCTGTCCATAAACATACGTACCTGCTAATTCGGAGTAAACTCCCATAATAGCCGAACGCGTCATACCTTCATTCTCAAAAGTAACAGTACTACTTTGTACCGAGGGAGATTCCGTATCAAGAAAATCGCTGCAAGAGGTTAACAGCGCACCTCCCACCGTCAATACATATACTATATTCTGTAATTTCATAAGTTTATTAGTTTAGAATGTAACATTTAATCCAAAAATATAGGATCTGGACTTCGGATAAGCCGAACGGTCATAACCAGGAGTCATATTGCTGGAACTTGTATTTACTTCCGGATCCTGACCGCTATATCCTGTCAGACAGAATAAATTATTTCCAGTAGCATAGACACGCAGGCTCTTCACACCGAACTTTTGAGTCCAATATTTCGGAAGAGTATATCCCAGCGTCAGAACGCCTAAGCGTAAGAACGAACCGTCTTCTACCAACCAGTCTGTGGTAATCGTATTGTTCATTAACGGATGCCAAATGGAAGCATTGGAATTAATTTCCTGCAAACGTTCAGGGTTGGCATACTCACCATAATAGATATTAAGTCCTGTTACAGGATCTATCGTTGTAAAACGATTTGCCAATCTCATATCATTACTCAGATTCTGATAACGTTTAGAACCTGTATAAGAAGTGTAGTCCACTTTATTGATATTCAGAATATCATTACCATAAGACCAGTTGAACATCGCTGTAACATCGAAACCTTTCCAACCGGCATTAAAACTAAAACCACCAGTGTGTTTCGGCAACGCATGACCGATCACTTTACGGTCATTATCAGCATCAATAACTCCATCACCATTCAAGTCCTTCAATTTCATGTGACCAGGTCCGAAATAACCTCCTGCACGAGAAAGTACACCCGAACAATCTGTAACGATTGGTACACCATTTTCATCTTTAGTCGTCACAATATCCCACTTTTTAGTGGTAGGATTGAAAGTGAAATCATCAAAAGAATACATACCATCAGACACATAACCGTACATCAAACCAACTTCCTGGCCTACAAAAACACGATAGTTATCGCTACCAGTCTCTGTGCCACCACCAGAAAGAATCATTTCGTCACCATTGGCACCATACAATGCATCTACCTTATTCTTATTGAAAGCAATATTAAAATTAAAGTCAAGATAGAAATCTTTCGTCTGAACGAGATTTGCATTCAACGACAACTCTACACCGCGATTAGTGGTCTGACCAAGATTTTGGTATTGGCTACTATAACCTGCATTAGAGGGCAGCTGCACTTCCATAATCAAATCCTTAGTAACATCATTATAATAATCAAATGTCAGATTTATACGATTACTGAAGAAACCTAAGTCAAAACCTACGTTCGTTGAGAACTTAGACTCCCAAGTCAGATTTTCATTACGCAGACGTTTGGCAGGTTGCAAGCTACTCTGTCCAATCTCATTCTGATAATAGAGATTCTTAGTAGAAGTTACCGGACTATAAGTCTGGCGCCAATAGGAACCGACACGGGCATTACCGGACTTACCATAACTGGCACGCATCTTCAAAGTGGACAACCAGTCTTTAGACCATTCCATGAAACTTTCATCCGAAATACGCCATGCAGCAGATGCAGCGGGGAAAATACCCCACTTATTTCCAGGTGCAAATACATTAGTACCGTCTGCACGCAACGTAAAAGTCAGATAGTAACGATCATTCAGAATGTAATTGGCACGACCGAAATAGGACATGCTGCGGTCGGGTTCATTAATCGTTGTATAAGTGGGTTCTGCAGTACCATTGTTCCACATAGCCAGAATGTCATTAGCCAAATAATCACCCGGATAATAGTCTGAATTGACTTTCATATCATCCTTTTCAGAGTTATTAGCTTCTATACCGCCCATAACGTCAAAATGATGCTTTTTCAACTTGAATTTATAAGTCAGCAAAGTACGAAATGTCCATTTTGAACCATTCCAATATTGGCGATAGGCAACAGGTTGTCCGGCCTTACCATTCGCTTCACCTGTATTCTTCAGATAAATATTATCAGTACGATCAAAAGTAAAGCCATAAGTACCTTCTGCACGCCACTGTAATCCTTTAATAACGTCCCATATTAAAGCAACATTATAGGTATTATTGAACTTGGACTGCTTCTTATACTCGTTGGTAATATTGTAGAAGGGGTCGTTCAAGTTACTGATATTTTCAGGGATCAATTCATTATCACCAGCCAGGTCGTCTTCCGTTAGGTCAGTAAGCGTACCAATAGGAGGATACTTCACGCAGTCACGTAGTTTGGAACCACTGGATACACTGGGGCCGTCAATAACATTATTACTCATTTTAGCATTAAGATCCAATCTCAACTTTTTATTAAAATTCTTGCTTAACTTCAAGTTCAGATTATCACGACGATATTTGGATGTTTGCATAATATAAGTTTCATCATCACGTGTGTAACTTATACTATAAATCAAAGACTCACTACCACCATTAATGTTTACGTTGTAGCTCTGCTTCAATCCGGTACGATCAAACAATTTACGTTGCCAGTTGAGTCCTTCTTTACCTTTATAAATATCGACATCTTCCCACTGTCCATAGCGATCAAAAAAGCCTGCATTCTTAGCCGGGTCCAATTCACGCTGATAGTAAACATATTCATAGGGAGAAAGAACCTCAGTTTCATTATAGAAACGGTTCAAACCCAATGATGCATTGAATGTCACTTCTGTCTTACCGGCACGACCACCTTTTGTAGTAACCAAAATTACACCATTAGCTCCCTTAGCACCATAAATAGCAGTAGAAGAAGCATCCTTCAACACATCAATGCTTTCAATATCCGTCGGAGGAATATCGTTAATATTACTCACCTGGAATCCATCTACAATGAACAGCGGCTCATTGCTCTGCGTGATAGAACCACCACCACGTACGCGAATATTAACGGCTGCATCCGGTGAACCTTCAGTTGTAACAACGCTTACACCCGCCAGACGTCCCGTAATGGCGCTTGAAGCTGAAGTAGTTGGGATGTTTTTCAATGTTTTCTCACCTACGGAAGAAATAGCTCCAGTCAAATCTTTCTTGCGTGCGTTACCATAACCTACGGCAACTACTACTACTTCGTCCAGTGTTTGCGAATCATCCTTTAAGACAATCTTCAAAGTCTTTCCGGTTACTGCATCCACTTCTTCCGTTTTCATACCTATATAGGTAATAACGATCTTTTTTCCTTTACCTGACACATTCAGAGTAAAATTACCATCTAAGTCAGTGATGACACCATTCTGGCTTTTGCCTTTTTCCATAACAGTGGCACCAATAATCGGTTCTCCTTCCGAATCAGTCACATTACCTTTTACCGTAATGTTTTGAGCAAACACTCCAATAGGCACCATTAAAATGAATGCCAGCAGAAGCAACCTGCTCTTCATCTTTTCGATTTCTTGTTTCATGATAGTATTATTTAGTTAAACAATAAGTACAGTGTTTTTCGTAAAGCTTTTCATTTCTTAACTTAACCTGTGTTATTAATTCTTTTGCAAAATTCAGAATTAGAAGAGTATTTAAAGAGTAAAATCATCCAGAAAGGGAGTAATAATTCAGTTTGAAGCTATAACTGAGTAGTTTTAACAAAAAAATCCCAGACTTTCACAAGCCCGGGATTCCATATGCAAAAAATGTCAATATGTTATAGCGCCATTACAATTCATTAACTAAAGAACACTCTCTGTTCCTAATGAACCATAACGATTGACAGCACATACTTTTAAATTTCCTTTTACTTCAGATGGCAAAGTATAGATCGGCTCTTTGGCAAAGCCTATGACACGATCATTATTGAAAATAACATATCCGGCAGCAGCTGGTACTGCTTTCCAGCTAACTTTATCCCCCTTTTTTTTCAACTTTGCGGGAGATGGCAATTTTTCCATCATCGCACGGGGATTCCATCCGTCATCTCCCGGAATTATACGTTCGTATACATAGCCATCCGCTTCTTCCTTGGTGATTGTTGCACGACAGAAACCTTTCGGCGGATTATCCGGGCCACGTCCGTCATATTCAGTCTTACGTTGGCTAAGGTCGAGTACATTACCCTCGGCATCGCGGCTGTCATACTCTGCAAATAACCCCGGAATAGCCCCCATGTTTGTCCACCCCTCGGGAGCAAGAGGAATGCGCATGGTGGTATGTATATAAACAGCACGAGGAGAATTATGCCACGGACGTCCTAACTTTTGTTTACCATCGGCAGCAGCGGCATTACCATCCACTATAC
>OHBP01000745.1_pt1 | contig 15166 bp, 11 predicted proteins | sample 1577471 | NCBI WGS metagenome assembly OHBP01 (sample SAMEA3879503, study PRJEB24766) | human gut metagenome | biome: human-associated habitat; feature: feces | place: USA | collected 1985/1987
TCCACGAAAATAACAGATGCTTTTAATTTAATCCATATCCAACCAAGGAAATCATTTCGACTGGTAAAACTCGAATTTTACCATCCTTACCAAGCCTATTGCACCTTCGAAATAAAATCAGTCGTGTTGTCGGCAAAAAGTTAAATAAAGACAATCGCTCACTTTTTCCAAAAGATTTCGTACATTTGCAGCGTCTGACATTAGTGTCAGACTAATATATCTGATTTTATTATTTATATACCAAATCAGCAGAATTCTATTATGGATATTTACAAAGTCGGCCTCGATATTGGCTCTACTACCGCTAAAATAATAGTGCTGGATAAGAGTGAGAGAAATGTCCTTTTCTACAAATATGAAAGGCATCAGGCAAAAGTTCAGGAATGCCTACTGGCATTTTTCCACCAGCTGAAAGAACAGATGGGCGATGTTACTTTATCAATCAATATCACCGGTTCAGTAGGCATGGGAATCGCAGAGAAATACTCTCTGCCTTTCGTGCAGGAAGTGGTAGCGGCAGCCCAATATATTCGGCAGAATCATCCCGGAATATCTTCCATGATCGACATCGGAGGAGAAGATGCCAAAGTCGTCTTCTTCCAGAATAATCAAGCCACCGATTTACGGATGAACGGAAACTGTGCCGGAGGAACAGGGGCATTTATCGATCAGATGGCCATATTATTGGGAGTATCGATGGATGAACTGAACGGACTGGCTCTCCGGGCAACACGAGTACATCCGATAGCTTCCCGATGTGGTGTATTCTGTAAGACGGATATTCAGAATCTGATAGCCAAGAATATACCGAAAGAAGATATCGCGGCTTCCATTTTCCATGCTGTAACGGTGCAAACCATCGTTACACTTGCGCATGGATGTGATATTGTTGCTCCGATATTACTTTGTGGAGGACCGTTGGCATTCATTCCGGCACTCAGAAAATCATTCGCCAACTATTTGCAGTTATCAGAGAAGAACGATTTTCTGCTGCCGGAGAAAAGTAATCTTATTCCAGCCTGGGGAGCAGCACTGGCAGAGAACTCCCGGAAAATGAAAATAACTGAGCTAACCGGACTTCTGGAAAATCTATCAGAAAAAGCATACCAGCCACAAAACAGCCTTCCACCTTTTTTCAAGGATGAAACGGAATATCTGCAATGGAAGGACAGGTTGGCACAATATGATGTGCAGCGGACGGAATTAACATCCGGAATACAACAGGCTACCATAGGAATAGACTCCGGCTCTACCACCACCAAAATAGTAGTACTTGATGAAAATAACCGTATCCTGTACTCCTACTATCACGACAACAAAGGAAATCCGATAAAAGCCGTGGAAGAGGGATTGCAGAAACTGCATAAAGAATGTCAGGAAAAAGGGACGATCCTGCAAATCAAAGGAGGATGTTCTACCGGATATGGAGAGGATCTGATAAAAGCTGCTTTCCAGATGGATGCCGGTATCATTGAAACCATAGCCCATTACATGGCTGCCAAACATATAAATAAGGATGTATCTTTCATCCTGGACATCGGCGGACAGGATATGAAGTACTGCCGATTAAAAGATGGAAGGATAGACCATATTTCTTTAAATGGAGTCTGCTCCTCCGGCTGCGGTTCTTTTCTGGAATCTTTTGCAGATCATCTTCACATGGATATTAAGGAATTTGCAAGGCAGGCGGCATTGGCAGAGAAGATGCCCGATCTGGGAAGGCACTGTACGGTTATTATGAATTCTTATGTGAAAAAGGTGCAGAACCGCGGTGTGGGATTGGCAGATCTTGCGGCGGCGCTTTCCGTATCGGTGGTCAAAAATGCGCTCTTCAGCGTCATTCAGCTGGAGTCTGCTGAAGAGCTGGGGGATCATATCGTGGCGGAAGGCGGTACCTTTTATAATGACGCGGTACTCCGCGCTTTTGAACGTCTGACGGGAAAGGAAGTCATCCGTCCGGATATTGCGGGTCTCATGGGTGCCTATGGAATAGCACTTAAAGCCAAAGATCAATTTGGAGAACAGCATGTTTCTTCCCTGCCAGGCGCTGCGGAAATAAAAGCGTTCCATATGGAAACGGAAAACCGGACCTGCCCCGGCTGCGGCAATCATTGCGCTGTCAGTGTGCGCCGTTTTTCCGGCGGTCAAATTTTTGTGACGGGAAATTGATGCGGAACGGGAGAAATCATACTGACCGGAGAAAGAAATAAGACATCCTGTCCGGATGTGTACCAGTGGATAAAAGATCATGTATTTAAAAAAGAAGCACCTGAAGAGAAGTGCAGGGGAATTGTGGGGATACCCGCCGCTTTGGATATGTGGTCGGATTTTCCTTTTTGGGCGGGATTTTGGAACAGCCTCGGATATCGTGTAATGACATCGGAATGGAATGAAGAAGATGCGAGACAGGCGGCGATGACCATTCCGCAGCGCGTGCACTGCCATCCCTGCATACTGGCTCATGGGCATCTGCAAAATCTGATCCGGCGGGAACCGGATATGATCTGGTTCCCCGCACATACAAGAGCGTGGCACAATTCGTTTACCGATGAAAAACGGCATGCACTCTACGGCCATGTATTGGCAAAATTTATGAAAAAACAAATTGCGAAAGCCAAAATTCCCTATCTTCATCCCACGCTTCCGGAGTTCGGTATGAAAAGACTGGGAAAAGTTCTTGTACGGAGACTGCCGCAATTTTCGGAAGAGGATATAGAAAAAGCAGTGGAAGCGGGATATGAAAGATTAGCACGGTATGAAAACGCATATAAAAAAGAAACGGAAAAAGCACTTTTGTGGATAAAGGAGAATCACAAGACAGGGATTGTACTCACCGGAAGACCTTTCCATGGAGATGTGCAGATCCACAAAGGTGTTCCTTACATGGCAGAGACTTTAGGTGCGGCAGTGTTGTCCGGGGAAGGACTTGCACTTCTTGAGAAAGACCGCCTGCCGGGCGGAGCCCGGTCATCCTCTTACCTGCTGCGGAAAGCCTGCGAAAGAGTAATCCGGGAACACGGTTTGGAACTCGTAGCGCTGCGTTCCGTCAGCTGCGGCTTGGATAGAGAGGCAGCAGATGAAGTGGAAAAGAAATTGAAAGAAAAAGGAAAATTCTATACGGTGCTCAGCCTGGATCAGGGAACAAATACGGGAGCCGTAAAAATACGGCTGAGCACACTTTTGGCGGAAATAGAAGAAAGAAATTCTTTTTGTAAAGAGCGGTGAGAAATTTTTTGATTTGATATGCCGTACCTGAAAAGATGCGGCCATTCTTTTTCGCTTTATGGATCCGGGGAAGATTGCCGGGAGAAAGGTTTTACTGGTGCATCGGTACGCGTTTTTTATATTTCATTCCTCATGTATAATGAAATAGAGTAAAAGTCAGGATCAGGAAAGCAGCCGCAGCGGATAAGGCCGATTATAGACAGGGCATGGAGGGAATCATGACAGAAGAAGAATACCATCGGATCGCACGAAGAGAAAAAATATTTTATGCTGTTCTTATTATCGCGTGGTGTTTTGCTTTTGCAGTCTGGTTCACCATCGGATTTCCCAAAGCGAAGTGGGTGCTGATCGGCGGAGGGACGCTGATATACTTGTATCTGAAAAGCACCTTCACCGGACTTCCCTGGTCGAGGCGGCTGGTCAAACCGGATCCGGCGGTGAAAGCGAAGGAAGAAGTGCAGAGTGACGAAGATTTTCCTCTTGTTTCAGAAACGGAAAGAAAAGGATATATAGCGCTGGCGGGACTTTGCCTGACGGAAGAAATGCAGAAGAAGTTGGCACCCTTTTTTGGAACGCTGAAAGATTATTCAGATGCGGGGCCGGATTGGGAATATGGCAGCACGCTTCATTGTGTGATGGAATACATGGAAGAGAGTCATATTTCTTTTCTGATGGGTCTTGACTGGAAGCAGGAGGTGGAAACCCTGGAGTGGCGGATCGAAAGCGCGCTTACAAAAAATTTCGGCGTGTCTGCCGACCTGCCGGATTTCAGAACGTATGGAAACAAGTCAATTTCCGCCCCCTCTGTTTTTGCCGACTATGACAATGCCCTGCGCAGGAAAGGATTTCAGCTGGGCTTTATAGATGTGGAATGTGATGAATATGTCATATTTGTCCATCGGACAGCGGACAGGGACAAGGCGGAAGATGCCGTACAACGGATTGGATACAGGTATAGGGAAGTGGCGGATCTGGCAATATGAAAAACAGGAAATCGGGAGACGCCGGTATGAAATACGATCAGGCACAGGTTAGAATCCATGAAGCATACACGGTGGCAATCAGGGATCTGGGTGTCCATGGGGAAGGGATTGGGAGTGTGGACGGATTCACCGTATTTGTTCCCGGGGCGCTTCCCGGAGAAACGGTCACCGCGGAAATCATTCTGTTGAAAAAATCTTATGCCCTGGGGAAACTGCTTTCCATAGAGCAGGAATCTCCTTTCCGCGTGGTGCCGGAGTGTCCCGTTTATGAAAACTGCGGCGGCTGCCAGCTTTCCCATCTCACCTATGAGGGGCAGCTCGATATGAAATACCGCCATGTAAAAGATGTGATAGAGCGTATCGCCGGCGAATCGGGAAATCTGGTAAAAGGGGAAGCGGCGCTCGGCTGCTACCGGCAGGGGAGCCATGACATCATATCGGTTTCCTCCTGTGCTATCCAAAAAGAAGAAAATAACCGCCTGCTCCGGTTTGCCCGGCGATTTATAAAGAAGTACGGGATTTCCGTCTATGATGAAAAGACACGGAAAGGAAGCCTGCGCCATGTATTGGGGCGTGTAGGTGATGACGGAAAGATGATGGTTGTCCTTGTGACCGCTTCCGAAACCCTTCCGGAAGAAAAGCGGTGGATAGAAGAAATAAAAAAGGAACTGCCCGAAGTCGTTTCCCTCTGGCACAATATCCAGCCCAAGCCGGGAAATACGATACTGGGCGCGGAAATCCGACACCTCTGGGGCAGAGAAACGCTCACCGCCTCTCTTTGCGGACTGCAATTTGAAGTATCCCCGTACTCCTTCTTTCAGGTGCATAAAGAGCAGGCGGAAATTTTCTATGAAAAAGCATTGGCATACGCCGATCTGAAAGGCGGAGAAACCGTCATAGACGCCTACTGCGGCACAGGCACCATTTCCCTCTGCCTGGCGAAAAAGGCAAAGCGGGTCATCGGTATAGAAATCGTAAAGCCCGCCATAGAAGACGCCAAAAAGAATGCGAAAAAGAACCATATGGAAAATACGGAATTTTACGCGGCCGACGCAGGAAAATTTATGCCGCAGCTTTACCGGAAAGGACTGGTTCCTGATGTAATCGTCATGGATCCCGTCAGAGCAGGCTGCAGCGAAGAAGTATTAAAAGCGGCAGCAGGCATGAATCCCAAGCGCATCGTCTACGTTTCCTGCAATCCCGCCACCTTTGCCAGAGATGCGAAGATTTTAAAATCAGAAGGCTACGAAATCAAAGAAGTCCAGCCGGTGGACATGTTCCCCCAGACCATGCATGTGGAGACAGTCTGTCTGTTGCTAAAGGAAAAGAATAAAAGCACCGTAAATTTTCCAAAATCATACGCACAAAATAAATCAGTGTATGTTAAAATGGTAAAAGGATAATTAGCGGTGAGGAAGCTATAAATGACTGATGAAATGGTAAGAGAAGATGTAGTTCTTGATTTAAGTATAGAGGATGATAGATTTCACTTTTCTACATCTATTGCCGATGCTTTAACACAGGCACAATCTGACCGGACTGCTTTGAATGAAACAATAGATTCTGTTAAGAAGTTAAAACCGAATTGTGATAAATTGGATTATGCATTAGCTGCAAGTTTGGGAGCTTTATGTGGTGTAATTGATATTTTTCTGGTCGGTAAACCCGGAGAATCTCCTCTTGGTAAAATTACAGATGGGTGGTTTTCTGCTAGGACCATAGATTTTGCAAATTTATGTTATTCAGGAAATGGAAATTTTGATAGTCTCGATTCTGCATTACGATTTTTGGAAGAAAAGTTTAAGGTTCCTTATGATCAGACGGGGCTTGGTGATGCAGGCAGAGATATTTTTGGTTTGAATGCTAAGAACCATCATTTTAAATCTTTAGCGCATAATCCTACCCTCTTGGGACTCTTCTTTTCGATTCTCGATCAGTTTATGGATACATCTCATTTTGTTACAGATGGACAGCTTATTTCTTTGCAGGAAGCGATGGATGGTTGGGAATTACGCGGAGGAAATATTGTAAGTAAATTATTCTGCGGATTTGTTAACTGGTTGGGACATTTAATATCGGATATGTCCGGCTCTTCTTCAGGGGTCAAGAGCGGAAGTCGAGGGATGGGAATCCCCTCACCTCTCTGGGCCTGGACTAATGATGTGATTGCTATAAAATCAAAACTCGATTTCCAGATAACAGAAACAGATAAATCTCTGAATAATATAGCCTTGCGTATATTTGAAAAAGGTTATGATTTTCGATTTCAGGCGACTCAAGCTATTCCGGTTATTTTGAATGAACTGCTTGTCAGATTTATATATTCCGTACGACGCCTTTTTAAGTATTATACGGAGACTCCCAGGGAAAGACGTACACTGGAACTTGCATGGAAAGCTTGTGAACCTTTTTCTAATGCAACTGTGAAACGGATGTTAACGGTTGCCCATGGGACCTTTTGCCTATTGGATGTAGGTGATGCGACAATAAGATCGTTTGCTGCAGGTGGAGGTAATTTCAATCCTGTGGAGTTCATTTTACGGATTAATATCGTAGGTGTTGGTCGATTTGCTATTTCATTATATGGGGAAGCCAAAATGGCTATTACCCGTCATCATGTAAAGGTGGAAGCAGATTTTGCCTCTAGAGAATTAATTATTGTAAATAATTACATAGATGGACTGAAATACTTGTCTAAGTTGTATGACGATGCTTATCTTCTTACTTTTGTAGATGACTTTGAAAAAAGTGATGCGTATATAAAAGCATTCGAGAAATCAGTTGATTTGGCAAGATTACGCCATGTACCAGAAAAGAAAATTTTGAAAGATAAAAAGGATATTGATAAATATTTTGGAGGACGTTGAGATGTCAGAAGAAAAATTGAAGAAAGCACAACAGGAAACAGAAGCGGCAGCCCAAAAGACTAATGAAAAAATTAATGAACTAGGAGGTTATGAAGGGACTTTGTACAGTTCTCTAAATGGAATACAGAAAGTATTTGATTGTATTCGCAATGTATCAGAAGAGAAAAAACAGAAGTATGAGAAACTGAAGGCAATTAGTGTAAATTGGAAACAGCAGGTAGAAAATATTGAAGTAGAATATGAGAATGCAAAAATGAAAAACGTTGGACAAGGAGCTGCAGGAATAGGAGCCGGTATGGCCGTAGCAGCTCTTGGCCCTACAGCGGCGATGGGGGTTGCAACGACATTTGGCGTCGCTTCTACTGGAACTGCAATATCTGCATTGAGTGGAGCAGCAGCAACAAATGCTGCCCTGGCGTGGTTAGGAGGTGGCGCTTTAGCCGCAGGTGGGGGCGGGATGGCAGCAGGAAGTGCATTCCTTGCTCTCGCAGGGCCTGTTGGATGGGCTGTGGCGGGATTAGCTTTTGTGACTAGTGGAATATTTTTTCTAAGATCAAAGCATAAGAAAGAACGATTAGAAAATATCTATACGCTTATAAGTGAGAGAGATACGAAATCTTACAATCTAGCGATTGCAGAAATAGGTGAGAGAATAAAGAGAATAAAAGATGAATCTCATAAATTATCCGATGCAATCACTAAAATAAAAACTTTTGGAACAGATTATGGGAGGATGACTGAGTCTCAACAATTTGAACTAGGCTCTTATGTTAACTTAATGGAATCTGCAACTATGTTGTTAGTAAATCCTATTCTCGGCTTACAACCTAAATATACTGAACAGGACTTTGAAAAAATGTGCGCACTGGAAAGTGATTCAGGCTTTGGCTGGTCTTGTGTCAAGGAGTATTGTCGGCAACATAAAAAAATGGTTATTTCTCTAGCTAACTTACTCTATAAGATAGAACTTGATGATGAGGATAGAAAAGTTTTAGCAAAATCATTGAGAAAAAATGAGAAGTTTTTAGAGTTAATAGATATGGATAAAGATGAATTTGATGATTACGATATTGACACTGTTGAAAGGGTCTTGGATGTAAAATACAAATTGAAAAATAATAGTGTAAGTAACTAATACAGGTAGAGACGGTGATTAATTGCCTAAAATGGAAGTTTAATGGGTGGAGACAGTAAGGTGTTAATAGTTACCTCTATAGTAGAAAAAAGTGTGGATGTATTCCCTTAAACCGGCATTGCGTGAAATTTTGCTATTTTTACCGCTGACATGTTCCATTAAACCAGAAAAATTAGGGATGTCTTAAACATTCGGGTACGGAGATCGGACCATGTGGAGACAGTGGCCTTGATGATACCGGGGAATGACTGAAACGTGAAAACATGTCGGAAATAGAAAAGTTTCAAGCACTTCTCATTAACTTATGAGGACAGCGGGTTTCATCCGGCTATTTGATGTTTCGTCCAAAATCAATTTTAATTGGATGAAAAAAATTATGATGGACGAATGGATATCATAAGACAGGGAAAATACATGGCATCGGACGAAAGGTGTTTTGAGAAAAAGATTTTTATTGGAGTATGCGCTCCGCTATGCCATGATGTACTCTGACAGTAAATGATTTCTGTACAAAACAAGTGAATTTGGATAAAAACTATCGCAAAGATTCGTATTAATGATCTTGTGGTATTTTTGAATATAAGGTCAATAATAAATTTACGTACTGTTCTTCCGGTATTCCATATATGGTAAAATAGCAGTTGTGAAGTGTAATTAAATTTGTATTGTTTTTAGACAAGGAGATTGCTATGGGATTGATGGATATCGTTAAGAAGCTTCTGACCGGTGCGACAGATGAGGAAAATGCAAGAAATAAGGCGAGGATGAGAGAGATTTTCAACGAGTGTGTGCCGGAAGGGGATCAGTATACGCTGATATACTGCCATATGGAGGATTTTACGGATGCAGTGGTCGTTAAGGTCACAACGCACAGTAATTTTATCGTAGGATATAAACCGGGAGAAGTGGTCGTAGTGCCTGTGGACGCAGAGCTGAAAGGGCATGAGGAGCCGGTTGTGTTCAATAAAGAAAATGGCGGACAGATTAAGTCCACACTGGTGGGGTACTGCACCGCATCCAAGCCGGATGTTACGTTCCAGTTTGAACCGATTACCTATGAACCGGGAATCAAACGCGGTAGCAAGTATGCCGTATCTGTCACGCAGTCCCATGCGGAGGTATCTGCTTTCAGGAAATTTTTCAAGCAGGGGTTGTAATTTTGGGACGGAGAGAACCCGGACTGTGGGATAGGGAATCTGTTCATTCCTATTCCATAGGATCATAAAATATGCAATAGTAAAAGGTCAGACGTTTTCACCTTTAGGTGCAGCGTTCTGACCTTTTTGCGTATAATCGGTGAAACGATTCAGGACAAAGCGGTCGGTATGGAAATTGTAAAGTATTTCTTCTTATGCTATGTTTGTGCTGCGAAAGACAAGCGTAGAATCATAAGGGAATTGATTGCGGATACAAAAAATCCGACACAATAGCATATGCCGAAAGCCGCATCAAAAATGAATTTAAAAAGCCTGTCAGTCAGGGATTATCTGCAGACCTCCGGTGATAGGGATTCTATACAAGATCTTTTGCTTCGCCCATCCGGACATTTCATTGCAGAAGACACAATAAAGAAAAGTAAAATAATAGAATAACAGACGCTCGTTTCTGCTATAATTAAAGAAATATAAAAGGAACGAGGTCACTATGAAAACAATATGCGCAGCGCTCGGCATGGCCGCTTTATTCACTTTTTCTGCTTCAGCAGATACACTCACTCTTCCGAAAGGACACGTGCTGGATTTTGGAGATACTGTCGATGTTCTTGACGGGAGACAGACGTACTTCGGAAAGCAGATGAAAAACTGGGCGGAACATGAAGCAGTTGAAAAGGAGTCGAAACCGCAGGCAGCTGCTATCGGCATTATCGGCGGTGTTGACGGTCCGACATCTGTTTATCTGACGTCCAAACTGGCACCACATGTATCCCGTCTGGCGGCGGAAGCCTTGGGAGAGCTGCGGGTATACCAGCTTCGTGCAAACACGCCGGAAGCTTTTTACGAATCCCTCGTGCTTTCTTTTTCCGTGGATCATAAGAATTCGGAGAAAGAAAAGAACGGTTTACTGCCCTTTGTGAAATTGATGGGGAAAGAAATGACAGACACGGCGGGCAGTACTGCAGCGAAACAGGAAGCAGCTGACAAAAAGAACGCTGTCATACCGTTTGCAGGCAAAATGTGGAAAGAAGCTGAAATCGGAGAGCCGTATAAACAATTTCTGGGGAAAAAGGGGATCCGTCTGTATGTGAGCGGTGAGGCCCGCTGGAAAGAAAAGAAATCACGCGGGGGGGAAGTGTACCGGCTGGCAAAGGTGAAAGCCGGATTATACACTGGCGGCTGCCTGATCCCCTTTTTTGCGGAAGGGCTCATCTTGGAAGATGGTGACAGTACGACATACACACTCTTTGCAAGTGATCAGAAATCAGGGGCATACTTTGCGCCTTATGTAGAAAAAGCGGCACGGGAGATGAAATGATGAAGATGAAAATAATGCTGGCGGCTTCGATTCTTTGTGCCATGACGACAACGTGTGCGGGAACTGCCGATATGACAGACAATATTGAAAACATGGCAGGCTTTCCGTCGATTTCAAGCATAAATATTCCCAAAGATGATAATATCGTTTCCGCTGTATGGAACGGCATTGTGCAGGAAGACACGAAATCTTTCTTTCAAAAAGTGAAGTTTCCAAAGAATACCGATTTTACTCCTCTTGGAAAGGATGGAAAATTCGGACTGCTTACTGTGACGGAAGAAGGAAACAGCGTGCCCGCTTTCGTCATGAACTGCGAATTTGCTCCTGTGGTCGGTAAAGAAGCCATGAAAGATGCTTTTGACGCACCCCGTCTGTCGGGGAAATCGGTTTCCGAACTGTATGGCTGCAACGTGGCTCTTTTGGGCATGGAAAGCGTATTGAATGGTATGTTTCTGGAAATGGCGAAGCGGATCAATGAAAAGCCTGAGACGGATCCCAAGATTCCGTTCAACATGCTTGGTGTCAGTTTCCTGAATGTGGAGCAGATCCACCGCGCACAGGACAGACCCCGTATTTATACAAGCGGCGTGCGTGCCGTTTTCTTCGTTGACGGATTTGCCGTTCCCGTTTACGGAAAAGGCTATGTGATGAAGTACGGCGATAAGTACCGTCTTTTTTCCGTTCTGACAACGGACTCCGCCAATGAAATGGTAAAAAAAGCGGCCGACCGTATCGCAGCGGCATCAGTGAAGTAGATATCATCCCGTTGCTTTCTTCCGTGACCGGATTTCATCAGCAGGGAATACAAGGGAAATCACAGACGGTAGTGTGTTCAAAAAGGAGAAAGGAAAACGGTAGATGATAAAATGTGTCAGAGGAATTTGCTCATAAGAAAAAGCTATGGATTTATACGTCTGTAGACCCTGTAGCTTTTTCATTTGTCCATTTACAATTATTTTTTACAAGGGAAAGTGTATCACTCATGCTGCATCTTAAAAAGAAAATACTATTCTCAATAACGGCGGCAATAATACTTGGCAGCATGCCATTATCAGGGAATGCCTGGGAAGCGGAACCTGAAATAAGTGGTGTTTCTCTGCAGCAAGCACCGGATCAGACGGATGTTTCTGCAGCCGATCGTACAAAGTACGATGGCTATATCTGGCGTCTCGATGCAAAGGATAGGGATCAATTGCCGCGCAGATTTCGTACTGCGAATTCTGCGTTCCGCTCTCATGTGGATGTCAAAAAAACAGGCAAAGGATTTACGATGACCCCCTCGCGCAAGGGGTTGGATCGTCTGAACATATCCGGCAGTGCGGAGTTCTCTGTCGGAGAGTTTGAGAAGCTGGTTTCCGTACTCAAGAAGCAGGCGAACGGGCCAATTTATATTGTGGATCTACGGCAAGAAACGCATGGTATATTTAATGGGAATGCCGTCAGCTGGTTCGGCGCGCGCGATTGGGGCAACATCGGAAAGAACAAAACTGATGTTTTAAAAGATGAGATGAGGCGTTTGTGTGCAGCCAAGGGGAAAAGCCTCATTGTGACGATGCTCGATGAAGGGAAGAAGTCGATTGATCCCAAACTTATGAAGATTAGTTCGGTCATGAGTGAAAGGCAGATGGTGGAACAAAATGGTCTGTATTACTACCGCATTGTAGCAACGGATCATATCTGGCCGTCGCCTGAAAATATTGATGACTTCATCGCCTTCATACGCACGCTGCCGGATCATGCGTGGCTGCATTTCCACTGCCAGGCGGGCAAAGGGCGTACTACGATTTATATGGCTATGTATGATATGATGAAAAATCCTGATATATCACTGGAGGATATTCTCTCGCGCCAATATCTTCTTGGCGGAAATTACATTGCTTATGAAATGGATAAGCCGAAACCGAATCAATGGAAAGCCGCTTATTATCATGAGAAAGCGGCCATGATTGCAAAGTTCTATCAGTATGTGCAGGAAACCCATACCAATCACTTTACCATGCGCTGGAGCCGGTGGCTTAAATCTCATCTGACAATGGAAGATGCATCTCCCACGCAAAGCGATTCAGGATCACGTATTCAAGGATGCCCTGGCTGAAAAAAGAATATTTTTTAGGCGTAATGATATTCTTTGCGGCAGGCGATCCAGAAGGAAACCGTCACGAAAAATGCCAGCAGCTTGGCGATGGAAACGGAAAGCCAGATGCCGTCCGTGCCGAGCCATAGCGGAAGCGCTATAACGGCGATGATTTGAAAAACAACGGACTGGAGGAGAGAGATTACTGAAGAGATGAAACCGTTGTTCAGTGCCGTAAAAAATGCCGAACCGTACATGCAGAACCCGTTCAGGAGAAAAGAAAAGGAAAAGAATCGGAACCCCCGGACGGTGAGCGTGGCTAAAGTTTCATCGTAGCCGACAAAAATATTCGCCAGTATGGGAGCGGCGAAGTATGCGGAGGTCGTGAGGAAAAGACCGGCACAGGCAATGACGGTGAGGCTCTTTCTGAAAATGCTCCGCAGTTCATCATCGCGACGGGCGCCGTAATTGTAGCTTACGATAGGCGCGGTCCCCATGGAGTAGCCGATGAAAATCGCTTCAAAGAAGAATGCCACATACATAATCACGCCGAAGGCGGCGACCCCGTCCGTTCTGGCGATGGAGATCAGCTGATAATTGTAGAGCATGGAAACGAAGGACATGGAAATATTTGTGAGCAGTTCCGAAGAGCCGTTTGTACAGGTCTTCCAAAGCGCAGGGCCATCCCATTCCGGTTTCACCAGCTGGAGAGAAGATGTATTTCTTTTAAGGAAGTAAATCAGAGGGAAAAGACCGCCTGCGTATTCGCAAAGCACTGTGGCGAGGCCGGCGCCTAAGAGGCCCCATTTGAAGATAAGAATGAAAAGGGCATCGAGACCGATATTCATTACACCGGAGAGGATTGTCATGTGAAGACCGAGAGAAGGTTTTCCTGCGGTGACCATGAATGATTGGAACACCCGCTGGAGGACAAACATGGGGAGGGAAAGAAGAAGCGTGCGGCCGTAAAAGACACTGCATGCAAGTACTTCACCGGATACACCCATGGCGGAGGCAAGAAAGGGCATGAGGAAGTACCCCAGGGCGGAAAGAAAAAGGCCCCCGGCGAAAGCGGAAAGGACGATGAGAGAAAAAAGGCGGTTCGCTTTTTCCGTCTGTCCTTCACCCATGGTCTTTGCTACAAGGGCGCTGCCGCCTCCGCCGAACATGAATCCGACACACGCGAAAACCATGATGGCGGGGAAGATCAGGTTGACCGCGGTGAATGCCGTTTTGCCCACATAGTTCGATACGAAAAATCCATCGACCATGGTGTAGGTGGAAATAAAGATCATCATTACCACGGAGGGCAGGACGAAACGGAAAAGCTGTTCATAATTGAAACGGGAAGAAATATCTGTGTGCATATTTATTTCGATAATTTAAAAACAAAAAAATAGGGACGACATCTATAACGAAGTCATCCCCGCAAAACGCCGATGCGTTTTTTGTTGTAGTTCCATTATAGAGACAAATAAAATTATTGTCAAGGTTGTTGTAATGGAAACCAGACTTCAATTATTTTGGTAAGCAAATCAAAAGTACTTTTGATTAAGAGATTATCTGCATATGTAAATTCTCTGTATAGTCGAGATCTGAACTCATCAAGCGTATATGCCATATGTTTCTGCACGCCCGGGCTCGTTACCAAAAGCTTATGTGAATAAAGACAGGTCAGAATTTGTTCAATCGGCTCATTTGCCAGTTTCTTTCTTTGCGTATTTCTGGAGATGCCTATGTCCGTAAGCGCATTTTGTAAACGGCTGCTTGGCTTATGAGGATTATCTTTCCTTTTTAGTTCATTAATAATACAGTTGTTGTGGGCGGCAGCATTTCTTATGGTTTTAACCTTTTTTAAAAGAAAACCGACTTTACGCATGGAAGAATCGTTAAGGTGTTTAGCACAAAACAGATAAAAATAAATATATGTTCCAAATGAAATTAGTTCGATAAATACCCATATAGGCATATTTGATTTGTATTTTTGAAACAGATCTTTGCAATAGGGACTATGCAGGCTTTTATCAAGTTCCTTGTTTAAAGATGCTTGGCTTTTAGCCGATAAAGAGCTTGTATAGTCCTGCACAATTTTGTAACCATCTTCAACATCTGAATCCGTAATTTTTCGTATCAGATCCACCTTAGTGAAGTGTTCTATGTTTAGGGCCATTTCTAAAATAATCATTCGAAGACGTGTATCAATAATAGACAAATCTGATAAATAAGCAAATTCTAAATGGACATACTGGTCTTTAGATTTATTTTTATTAAAGTTTTTTCGATATGATTTCAGCTTAAAAAAATTGTTATTTAGCTTTAAATACTCTAAAGCTTTAGTCTCGGATACCTTATTGAAAAGGATCCCTTTACTTTTTAAATGGTTAATTTGTCCTTCATAGCTTAATTTAAG